>BNJS01002770.1_pt1 | contig 54458 bp, 95 predicted proteins | sample 8540461 | NCBI WGS metagenome assembly BNJS01 (sample SAMD00202454, study PRJDB9452) | human saliva metagenome | isolation source: human saliva | place: Japan
CGATGCGGACGCTGGTCGCCGCCCCCCGGATGGAGGACAGCAGCGTGCGGCGCAGGGTGCCGAGCGTGCGAAGCCGGGCTCGAGGGGCTCGAGCACGAAGCGCGAGCGGCGGTCCTCGACCAAGACCTCCTCGGTGAGCGTGGGTCGCTGTGCAATGAGCACGTGGTTTCCTTTCGTCGCGCGCCCGCTAATGACGCCGTTCCTCGCGGTGAGCCGCCGGCCCGACCGGGCCGGCTACTCCGCGTCCCGCCGTGGGGCGGAACGTGGGAAGACGACGACAACAGCCGGCTGCCGTCGTCCCGTGAAACTCAGACGCGACGGCGCTTGGGCGGGCGGCAGCCGTTGAAGGCCCGGGGGCGTCGGTGATCGAGCCGACCTCGAGGCCGGCGGCCTGGAGGGAGCGGATCGCGGTCTCGCGGCCGGGCGGGCCTGGAAGACGTCAACCTTCTTCATGCCGTGCTCCTGGGCGCGCCGGGCGGCGGCCTCGGCGGCGAGCTGGGCGGCGTAGGGGGTCGACTTGCGCGAGCCCTTGAAGCCGACCTGGCCGGAGGAGCACCAGGCGATGACGGCGCCTGCGGGTCCGTCAGCGAGACGATGGTGTTGTTGAAGGTGGACTTGATGTAGGCGTGACCGTGGGTAACGTTCTTGCGGTCCTTGCGGCGCGTCTTGCGCGCAGGTGCGGTGCCCTTCTTCGTGATGAGGTCGTCACTGCGCTCTCCGCTGGGCGGGCGCGGTACCCGCTGCTGCCTCTTCTTACCGGCCACGGTGCGCTTGGGGCCCTTGCGGGTACGCGCGTTGGTCTTGGTGCGCTGACCGTGCACCGGCAGGTGGCGGCGGTGGCGCAGGCCCTGGTAGCAGCCGATCTCGATCTTGCGGCGGATGTCCGCCTGAACCTCACGACGCAGGTCACCCTCAACCTGGTAGTTGCCGTCGATGTGGGTGCGGAGGCGACCAGCTCCTCCTCGGTGAGGTCCTTGACGCGGGTGTCGGGGTTGACGCCGTCGCCTTCAGGGTCTCGTCCGCGCGGGTGCGTCCGATCGAAGATGTAGGTGAGTGCGATCTCGACTCGCTTCTCGAGCAGGTCGACACCGGAAATGCGTGCCACGGTGTGGTTCTCCTGTGTGCTCCCAGGTCGTCACCCACCTCCCCACCTCGCATGGTCCCCGGCCTCCGAGAACGGGTTGCGGACCCGCGGTGCGGGTGCGCTGGGATGGGTGCTGGAAAGGGCCGTCAGGTCTCTGGGCGGCCCGGCGCAGACTCAGCCCTGACGCTGCTTGTGCCGCGGTTCTCGCAGATGACCATGACGCGGCCGTGGCGACGAATCACCTTGCAGCTGTCACAGATCTTCTTGACGCTCGGCTTGACCTTCATGATGTTCCTCCGCCGGCTCTGGGAGCCGACATGTCACTGTGACCGGTAGACGATTCGGCCGCGGGACAGGTCGTAGGGCTCAGCTCCGACCACCCGGTCCTCAGGGAGGATGCGGATGTAGTGCTGCCGCATCTTTCCGGAGATGTGCGCGAGCACGACGTGCCCGTTGCTCAGGCTCACCGGAACATCGCGTTCGGAAGGGCCTCGACGACCGATCCTCGACCTCGATGACTCCGTCCTTCAGCCATGTTCCTCCATCGGTGCTTTCTCGCTCGAGTTCACCCCGACGACGTCGCCGCCGGGCAGCCGCGGTCGCCGTTGCAGAGCCCTACAGGCAATCCCCTGTGACCAGGGTCTTGAATGCGACATGAGGGCATGCGTCATCGACGGACGCGTCCAGCGGATAACTTTACGGCAGACGGCCTGGGCTCCACCATGCCAGATGGCGCGATCACGCGGTGTTTCCTGGACACACCGCAGGCAAGGGGTCCCTCACGACCCTGACTCAGGGTCTCAGCCCAGCGCCGTGGGCTCGATGCCGCATAGGCTGCCCTCGGCGCCACCGCCGTCGGCTGCAGTAAGGACCCACACGCCGCAGGGATCGATAATGCCACGTAGTGCTCCCACCGGGCGGCGGGAGTGCAATCCTGTGCATTGACGGTCCAGCCGTCGTCGAGTCTCGCGCGCTGGCCGGCTGCTGGCGGTGAGCACGGCTCGATGGCCAGCACCACGCGGGCGCAGGCGCCGCGCCGCTTTGACGGAGTAGTCGAGGACGTCGCCATGTGCATGCTCGTGCCGATGCCGTGGCCGTGACGTACTCCTTGGAGGATGCGCAGCCCGTGGCCCTCCCGCTCGGCCACGTCGCCGTCCGCGACACGGCGGACGGCGTCGCCGACCGCGCTGAGGCGCAGCCTCGCGTCCGCGCGCTCCCGCCGCGGTGGCGCGCGCGACGTGCGGCGATGGCACAGGGCCCGCCGGGTGGTGGTGTCCACGATGCCAGTCGTCCGCTCAGGGTACGTCCCGCCGACGACGGCAGGTGAAGCGCGGCGTCGCCGTGCCACTGCGCCGTCGTCGTCGACGATGTAGGGCGCTGCAGTCGAAGGTGAGACCAGGTCGCCCGCGTCGGTTCGTAGACCCGCTCGCCGGGATGCCGGGGACGACCTCATGCGTCGACGGAGATGCACACGGTGGCCGGGCAGTCGCAGTAGCCCAGGAAGGAGCGGGCACCGGCGGCCTCGATGACGCCGGCCGCGACGGCGTCGAGGCTCGGCGGTGGTGATCCCAGCGCACCGCCTTGCGCAGGGCCGCGTGGATGTCGGCGACGACGAGCCCGGCCCGGCGCATGAGACGGACCTGCTCAGGCGTCTTGATCTGGATCTGTTCGCGTGAGAGCACGGGTGCCTCCTGTGGTCGTGTGGAGCGGGTGGGCCTGGGCGTTCCGACGAGCGCCCGTCAGGTACGGGGACGGGCGGAGCATGCAGGCGGGTCGTCCGCGTGAGCAGACGACCCGCCGGTGTGGTTGGAGCTGGGGCCTGTGATGCCGCGGAGGCGAGGCTTCCATGATGCGGCCGGTGACGACGTCGATCTCGCCCATGCCGTCGACCTGGACGAGCAGGTCGCGCTCGGCGTGAGGTCGGCCAGCGGGGCCGTGGACTCGGCGTAGACCTCGAGGCGGCGGCGGATGACGGGCTCCGGTGTCGTCACGCCCTGCTCGCCGGCCCGCTTGAGCAGGCGGGCGATGACGGCCTCGGCGTCGGCGGTGATCTCGACAACGACGTCGAGTGCCAGGCCCGAGTCTCAGCATGGAGTCGAACCATGGACCTGCGGTGGTGCGCGGGTAGCCGTCCAGGAGGAATCCGGCCTCGCAGTCGGCCTGGGCGATGCGGTCGGCGACCATGGCGTTGGTGATGGAGTCGGGCACGTACTCGCCCTTGTCCATGTAGGCGCCAGCGCTGGGTGCGCCGCTCGTGGGCGCCGGCGGCGTTGGCTCGGAAGGTGTCTCCGGTGGAGGATGCGGCCCGCAGGATGCCCAGGCAGCTCCGGCGGTCCGGGCAGCCTCGTGCCCTTGCCCGGCTCCAGACCGAGAAAGAACGCATGCGCGCGCCCGCGGCAAAGAACCCTTCAGTAGTGACGCTGCTGCGGGCTGGGGTTGACTTCGCCCGGCGGTCTGGAGGCACGCCCACCGTGAGTGAGTGGATAGTGGTTTCCCACTCATGGAAGGGCAGGTGCGCGAGGCAGGTCCAGCCCAGATGACCGCGAGGCGTCGATGAGGGCGGGACCACCAGGTAGATGCGCCGTCATGAGCGCGGCTGACGACGTGCAAAACAGGCAGCGCACGGTGGGCTCGCCGGCGCGGATAGCGGGGATGAAGCCGCCGTGGCGCTTCAGCGTTGTCCGCGATCTCCTCGGCGCCAGAAGGTGACGCGGCCAGTGAGTAGCAGAAGGCGAAGAACAGGATGAGGACTGGCCGTGGGCGATCAGGTAGACTCGGTTGCGTCTGCTGCAGCTGCCGCATGATCCACTGCACCTAATTTGCTCGTCTGATTGCCGAGCGCCGGCGATGCAGGCGTGAGGCTGCCGGGATCGAGGGAGGCGGAAGATGACGGGGATGACGCCGGCGGTGTTGATCTGACCGGATGCAGGTGGTCGATCCGCCGTACTGGCGGCGCGATCATCCGCTTGCGTACTGCGGGATGCGCCGCTGAGCCTGCTCGATGTAGACGACCGCGAGGGTGGCCAGAAGGACGACGCCACGATGATGGCGAGTTGGTGCCCCGTTGTTGCCTCCGGCGATGGAGAACATATTGGAGGAACTGGGCCGATGAGGTGAGAGATGAGCAGCGACATGCCGTTGCCGATGCCGCGCTCGGCAGATGGCTCGCCCAGCCACATGATGAGGCTGTTGCGCCGTGCGGTCATGGTGGATGATGATGGGCAGCGGAGGTTGATGATCTGAGCCGTCGGGCAGGGACCGGCGTTGCAGGTCGGGAAGAGCTGCTGCTCCTGGCGGTGGCCACGATGGTGCTGGACTGGGAGCAGTCCCCAGGCCGAGTGGTGAGGTGCGGGTGCACTCGGTAGCTTGGCGGTGCCCGGCCTGCCCTCCTGTGGGCTCCTCGAAGCGGGGATGACGACCCGCAGGAGCTGGATGATGATGGAGCGGTGATGGGGCAGCGATGCCCAGCGCGAAGACGCTCGAGCTGGAGCAGCGCACCACCGGAGAAGACGTTGACAAGGCTGAGAAGGTTCTGATCCTCGGCAGCAGCGATGCATTGCTTGGCGTTGGCCAGGTTGACGCCTGGGGCCGGCAGGATCGACCTGAGCCGGAACAGGGCCATGATGCCGAGGGGTGAAGAGCAGCTTCGCGCCCTGAGGTCTGCGCGTTCTGAACGCCTGCGAGAACGCGCTGAGCACCCGATCTCCTGTGGACCTCGGGGTGGGTTCTGGCCCGCGGGCGCAAGGCGCGCGCAGGAACCGCCCGCCCAGACTACCCTCGCCCAGCTCGCCACCTGGGCGCGAGACGAGCTACAACGTGCATGAGGTGCGTTTTCACGTCTCGTCCCGGTGAGGTAGTGCGGGTGATCCAAGGCCTCACCGTCGAGGGTGCAAGTGGTCGTCGGTGTCGCGCCGGCAGACGAGACCCCGGCGCCCAGGATTTCCTGGACCGCCGGGGTCTGTGATCGCGATTCGTCAGGCCACTCCGTCAGAGTCAGTCTGCCGGACACGGCTGACCGGCGTTCAGCGCGTGGCGATGGTAGCGCCGAGCCTCGATCTTCTCTTGGCGGAGCCGGACCAGGCGTCGACCGTGAGCGTCAGGGCCACGGGTGACGCTGCGCCGCTCGAGAACCTTGACGGCTTCGGTCTTTCGCGAACCGCACCCTTGGCGACGAGGTCCCACGGTCACCGTGCCGCCCTCGGGGAACAGCTCTGGCGATGCGGCCGACGTCCACGGGCTGGGAACTCGACCCGGTTGGGGTTGGCAGCCGCGCAGCTTGGCAGAGACGTACGTGCAGCGGCATCTGGCCACCCTCGAAACCAGGACGGACCTGGTAACGAGCCTTTGGTGCTTACCGACCGGCGGTCTTACCTTGACGCCTCACCACGACCCACTAGGTCTTGCATCTTGAGCGCCGGGGGCGGGACGCAGGTGGCGCAGCTTGACGACGCGCACCTTCCTCCTGCGTGTTCTCGGTGTCAGCCATCTCAGACTCTCCTCAACGGTGACCAGGTGGTGCACCGTGGCAATCAGGCGCGCGCACGCCAGCGTCCTCGCGCACGACGGACTGGCGGATCCTGCGCAGACCCAGGGTCTGAGGGACTCGCGCTGGCGGTGGTGCGATGCCAGAGCGGACCTGGAGTGACCTTGGAGCCTGCTTTGGTCATCTGCTTCGATGCGGACTCAGCCATCACGCACCCACTCTTCAGCGGCCTCTCGGCCTCCTGCTTCTCAGCCTAGAGCGCGCTTGTCAGCCTCGCCCTCGGCGCGGGCCCGCAGCATGGAGCGCGGGCGACGTCCCTCCAGGGCAGGCCACGGCGGGGCCGCGACGGCCTCGGGCCGCTCGAGCTGCTGAGGCGTCCACCGTGCGTGCACGATGCTGATCGCGTTGGAGGAGCCCAGCGACTTGGACAGGATGTCGTGACACCGGCGAAGTCCAGCACGGCGCGCACCGGGCCACCGGCGTACACTGGTACCGGGGGACGCCGGGCGCAGGAGAACGACTCCGGCGGAGTTCCTCTGGACCAGGTGCGGGATGGTGCGGCGGATCATCGGGACGTGGAAGAGTTTCTCTTCGCGATCTCGACGGCCTTGGCGATGGCGGCGGAACTTCCTTCGCCTTGCCGTAGCCCACGCCGACGGTGCCCTCACCGTCACCGACGACCACGAGGGCCGTGAAGGTGAAGCGGCGGCCGCCCTTGACGACCTTGGACACGCGGTTGATGGGTGACGACGCGCTCGATGTACTTGTCGTCTAAGCGCGACCACGGTCGCGGCGGTCGTTGTTGCGGTCGCGGCGGCGCGCCTCGCCCCGGCGCTCGTCGTTCTCGCGCTGGCCGAGCCGTCGGACGACGCGGACCTGTCTCGCTGCGGGTGCAGCCACAGATGTTCCTCTGCTTTCTCGTCGTCTCAGTGCTCACAGCTTCAGGCCGCCCTCACGGGCGCCCTCGGCGACGGCCGCGACACGGCCGTGGTACTTGTTGCCGCCGCGGTCGAACACGACTGCCTCGATGCCCAGCGCCTTGGCGCGCTCGGCGATGAGCTCGCCGACCTGTGGGCGGCGCCACCTGCAGCCCTCGACGCTCCGCGGCCTCCTCCAGGGTGGAGGCGTGGCGGCTGAGGTGTGACCGATGGTGTCGTCCACGACCCGAGCCACCATGTGGCGGTTGGAGCCGGCAGGACCACCAGGCGGGACGCTCGGGCGTGCCGGAGATGTGCTTTGCAGCGCTGGTGACGGATCTGCGAGGCGATGGCGCGGGGTTGCCCTGCCCCTCTTGATCGAGTAAGCCATGGTCACTTTCACCAGCCTTTCCCGACCTTTGCGGCGCACGTTCTCGCCGCGGCGTAGCGCACGCCCTCGTTCGGTAGGGTTCCGGCGGACGGATCTGCGGATGTTTCGCCGCGACCTCGCCGACCTGCTCCTGAGATACCGGAGACGGTGATCTTTCAGGGTTGCTGTCGACCGAAGCGTGATGCTGCGACGGTCACGGTGTGGGAGGTAGCCGCGGAGAGCTCGATGCCCTGGCCCTTTGGCGGCGATCGGTGGTAAATCGGTGCGACGATCTCTGTGTCTCGCTTGTGCAGCGGTGACGCCGGGACTCACCAAGGTGTTGTTGACTGAGGGTGCGCGACAGTCTGCGCTGAGTGCGAGGCGCCTGTCGCGGCGCGTGACCAGGATGGAGCCGTCCCTCCGGCGTGCGAGTGACGCTCAGGCTCGCTGATCGTGCGTGACAGGGTGCCCGCTCCCTGACTGTCACGTCCTGGCCGTCGACGGTGACGTCCACCCGGCTGGGACCGGAACGTGCCGTCCACCGCCGAGACATGGCTTCTCCTCCGTTCTCTCTCTTACCAGACGTAGGCGCGAGACTTCTGCCGCCCACGCCGACGCGACTTCTGGCCTGCTCGGTCGGTCAGGAGGCCGGAGGAGGTGGACAGGACTGCCACCCCAGGCCGCCGAGGACCTTGGGCAGTTTGGTGGACTGGCGTAGACGCGCAGGCCGGGCTTGGAGATCCGGCGCAGGCCCTGGATGGCCCGCTGACGGTTGGCTCCGTACTTGAGGCTCAGCGTGAGCGTCTCTGCCGACCCTCGGCGTCCGTGACCTCGTAGCCGGCGATGTGTCTCGGACTTAGAGCATCTCAGCGATGTTCACCTTTTGAGCTTGCTCGACGGCATCGACACGGTGTCGTGGTAGGCGCTGATTTGCGTTGCGCAGACGGGTCCAGCACGTCTGCGATGGGGTCTGTCATTGTCATGAGTGGGCCTTTGGCCCTTCCTCGTCGTGGTTTTCATGACGGACCTGACGTAAGTTCTTACCAGCTGGACTTGCTCACGCCCGGGGAGCTCGCCGCGAAGAGCCATCTCACGCAGGCAGATACGGCACAGGCCGAACTTGCGGTAGACCGAGTGCGGGCGGCCGCAGCGCTGGCAGCGCGTGTAGAAACGGACACCGAACTTGCTTGCGGTTCGCCTCTCAATCAGTGCGGTCTTCGCCATCTCACTCTCCTTGAAGGAAGCCGATGCTTTGAGCGGCGAGCGGGCCTCCCTCGTCGGTCTTGGCCGTGGTCACCACGGTGATGTCCATGCCGCGGACGCGTCGATCTGGTCCTGGTCGATCTCGTGGAAGACGAGCCTGCTCGGTCAGACCGAAGGTGTAGCGGCGTTCCCCGTCGAACTGCTTAGCTCAGACCGCGGAAGTGCATACGGGCAGGAGATCGAGACCAGAGCGGTCCAGGAACTCCACATGCGGTCGCTGCGCAGCGTGGGTGCGCGCCGATCGGCATGCCCTCGCGCGCCTGAACTGCGCGATGGACTTCAGGGCCCGGTGACCTGAGGGCTTTCTGGCCGGTGATGCGCGAGGTCGCGCACGGCGCCCTCGATCATCTTGGAGGCGCGGGCGGCCTCGTCACACCCATGTTGACGACGTACCTTGACGACGTCCGGCCTCCATCATACGTTGCCGTGCTGGAACTCCTTGAGCAGAGCGGGCGCACCTCCTCGTGGTGCTCGTCTTGAGACGGGGGTGGTCTTCGTCCATGTGGTCACGGTCCTCCCCGCTCTTTCTTGGCGTAGCGCACGCGGACGGTGCGCTTGCGGCCCGTGTCGGGACGCACGCCCTCCTCGACACGGAAAGCCCACGCGGGTGCGCTTCTTGGTCTTGGGGTCGACGAGTGCTGACGCTGGAGGCGTGGATGGGCGCCTCCACGGTCTCCCGATGCGCCGGTGCAGGCGCCCCGGTGGGACCGCCCCACCTTGGTGTGCTTGTAGCGCGCTGGACGCCCTCGACGATGACACGGTCCAGTGCGCTGGAGGACCTCCAGAACGCGGCCGGTCTTGCCCGCCTGTCCTTACCGGCGATGACGATGACCTGGTCGCCCGCTTCTTGATGCGTGCGCCATGTCCAGACTCACCTCCGGGGCGAGCGAGACGATGCGCATGAACTTCTTCTCGCGAAGCTTCACGGCCGACGAGCCGAAGATACGCGTACCGCGCGGCCCCTGTCGTTCTGAGGATGACGCGGCGTTCTCGTCGAAGCGATGTATGAGCCGTCGGGACGACGACTGCCCTTGCGGGCACGCACGACGACGGCCTTGACGACCTCGCCCTTCTTCACGTTGCCGCCGGGAATGGCGTCCTGACGGTGGCGACGATCGTGTCGCCGGGATACCCGCATAGCGCCGACCCGATCCACCGAGAACACGGATGCAAAGCGATCTCCTGGCACCGGTGTTGTCGGCGACCTTCAGTCGCGACTCCTGCTGGATCATTGAGTGTTCTCTGTCGTCGAGCCGGTTCTCAGTGCTCCTGAGCCTGGCCGAACGTTCTTCCGGGTCTTGCACACGTCTCCCCGGCCACAGGCCGCACGGGGCCGACCCAGGATAGATGCCGCGGTACGCTCTCCCGACAGACACAGGCGCAGGCTGCACGAGGTCTCGCCGGCGCACCGAGGCGCGCGCAACCCCATTAGCCCAGTCCAGCCGCCGTATCACGCGGAACCTGAGACCATCACCAGGGCCCTGTGCCTTTGCTCACCGGCTCCCGGCTTTCGCGCACTGACGCGCTGAGTACCCGGCCGATCCATGCCCGCGCTGATCGGCCGCGCGTGCCCGCCGAGGGACTGCGTCTCCTGCGACGACCGGAGCACGACCGCATCGTCTGGAGGTCTAGGACGTCCTCGTCGGAAACCGCAGCTCCCGATCCGCCTGACCGCCCGATATCCGGCAGCCGGCTCCGGTCAGGAGCGACGCACCGGGTTCGCTTTACCGCGGTATGCGCCCGAAGACGCTGTTCTACCCGACCCATCGAGCGACTGGCCTGTTCTCGGTCCGGGTCCGTCACGCCAGGAGCGCTGAGACCAGACTGGCGGGCGATGCTCCGCGTGTCGTGTCTCCCCGCGCTGAGAAACGGGCGTCGCAGTCCTGAGAGAGGTCGTTCTCGGGCGTGGTTCCGATGTTAGTGGGCGGACGTGATGGTCTGATGGAGTGCCGACCTGGGCGGACCGGCGGTGTCCATGGAGCTGACATCAATTCGCATCGGCGCTAACGCGCCGCGTGGAAACCAGTACCTAAACGACTCGCCATGCGCTGATGGCGGATCGTTGATGCGCGCGCCAGACACTGGCCGCCCACAGCAGCGGCTCAGCGATTTTCGCGGCGCACCTGACGCGCCCTGAGGTCCCGCTCCCAGTCCCTACTTGGCGCTCGCTCGGGCCCGGAGGCCGGGATTCAGACGCCGCGCGTCCGGGCCTTCTTCCGGCAATACTCGTCGATGATCGGGATTCATTGCCCAGCTGCATACTGCACGGTTCTCACACTGAGTGTTCGCTCTCCTCGAGTAGCACCCGATCACTCGTGCACGCCGCTGGGTTTCGCATCGGAGCCGTACCCGCAAGGCGTTTTATGTCCTGCGCGGTCGACCGCGCGAGGACCCGCGGTCACGACGCGACGCCGCAGCCTCCCGGGTGGAATGCTGCGGCAGTCAGATGCCGTCCGACGTCGTCGAGGCGGCGATCAGCGACAGGTCACCGGCGCTCGAGATCCTCCAGGGCGGGCGTGCTTGTTGCGCTCAGCGGGCGGGTCTCCAAGATGGAGACGGATCGCCGACACCGGCCTCGTTGTTCTCGTGCGTGGACCTTGACCTTCTTGGAACGACGGAGGACCTTGCCGTACAGGGAGTGCTTGTAGCGCTCCTCGACGAGGACGACAACCGTCTTGTCCATCTTGTCGGAGACGACGTAACCGCGACGCACCTGCTGCGCTGGGGGCGCTCGGTGGACTGCTCGACGTTCTCGGTGCTGGTCTGCCTCGCTCGCTTGGACTCCTCCGTGCTCGGGGCGGTGCGAATACCGAGCTCACGCTCGCGCACGATCGTGTAGATACGGGCGATGTCGCGACGCACAGCCTTGAGACGTCCGTGGTCCTCGAGCTGGCCGGTCGCCGAGGCGAACCGGAGGTTGAACAGCTCGGCCTTGGCCTTTGGAGAGCTCCTCGGAGAGGCGCTCGTTGTCCATGCCGCTCGAGGTCGGCGGGGTCAGGCCCCTTGGAACCGATTGCCATCAGACGTCACCACCCTGCACGAGTCACGAAACGGGTCTTCATCGGAAGCTTGTGCTGCTGCGCGGCGCATGGCCTCGCGGGCGAGGGCCTCGTCGACACCGCCGAGCTCGAACAGGATGCGTCCGGGCTTGACGTTGGCGATCCACCACTCAGGTGCACCTTACCGGAACCCATGCGGGTCTCGGCGGGCTTCTTGGTCAGGGGCGGTCCGGGAAGATGTTGATCCACCTTGCCGCCACGCTTGATGTGGCGGGTCGCCGATACGGGCCGCCTCGATCTGGCGGTTGGTGATGCTAGGCGGGCTCGAGGGCCTGGATGCCGTACTCACCGAAGGCGATCTGGTTGCCGCCCTTGGAAAGGCCCGTGCAGTGCGGGCGGTGCTGCTGCGGAACTGGTCCGGCGGGGATGAGCACGGCTCAGGCCTCCGTTCCTGGTCTGCGGCAGCGCGGTCTCGGCGGCCGGCGTCTGCTCGGCGGCCTGCTGCTGCTCGGTGTTCTGACGCGAACCGCGCTCACCGCGGTCGCCACGACGCTGCCGCCGCGGCGCTCGCCCCCTGGCCCCGGCCACGGAGCCGGACTCGGCCTGCTGGCGGGCGAACTCGCGCTCGGTGATGTCGCCGCTGCAGATCCACACCTGACGCCGGGGCGGCCGAAGGTGGTCTTGGCCTCGTAGAAGCCGTAGTCGATGTTCGCGCGCAGGGTGTGCAGCGCACGCGCCCCTCGCGGTAGAACTCGCTGCGGCTCATCTCGGCGCCGCCCAGGCGGCGGAGCACTGCACCCGGATGCCCTTGGCGCCGGCGCGCATCGCGGACTGCATGCCCCTTGCGCATGGCGCGGCGGAAGGACACGCGGGAGGCGGGCTGCTCGGCGATGCCCTGGGCGACCAGCTGGGCGTCAGGTCAGGGCTCTTGACCTCGAGGATGTTGAGTGGACCTGCTTGCCGGTCAGCTCTCGAGCCCTGACCACGCAGGCGCTCGGCCTCGGCTCCCGCGGCGGCCGATGACGATGCCGGGACGGGCGGTGTGCAGGTCGACGCGCACGCGGTCACGGGTGCGCTCGATGTCGACCTTGGAGATACCGGCCCGCTCCATGCCGTCCTCCAGCGAGGCGGCGGATCTTGACATCCTCCTCCACGAAGTCGCGGTAACGCTGACCGGGCTTGGTGGAGTCGGCGAACTCAGCGCGAGCGGTGGTCCGTGGTGATGCCCAGGCGGAACCCGGTCGGGTTGACCTTCTGCCCCCATTACCGGGCTCCTTCCTTCGTTGCGGCGTCGGACTTGTCCCCGACGATGACGGTGATGTGGCTGGTCCGCTGCGAGGATCCTGCTGGCCCGGCCCTGCGCACGGGGACGGAACCGCTTCAGGTGGGACCCTCGTCGGCGAACGCCTCGATGATGAACAGGTCGTTCTCGTCGAAACGCTCACCGTCACGCTCAGCCTTGAACCGGGCATTGGCGATTGCGGACTCGAGGACCTTGCGCACCGGCACCGCAGCGGCCTGCGGGGCGAATCGGAGCACGTTGACGGCCTCGACGGCGCGCTTGCCGCGGACGACGTCCACGACCCGGCGCGCCTTCATCGGCGTGCAGCGCACGTACTGGCCTGCGCCTTGGCTTCCATGTTCTCTGCCTCTCAAACTTTCCGACGTCCGTCAGCGACGCGACTTGCGGTCGTCCTTGACGTGCCCGCGGAAGGTGCGGGTCGGAGCGGAACTCACCGAGCTGTGGCCCATCATGGACTCGGTAACGAAGACCGGCACGTGCTTGCGACCGTCGTGGACGGCGAAGGTGTGCCCAGGAAGTCCAGCGTGATGACCGAACGGCGGGACCAGGTCTTAATGACGTTCTTGGTGCCCTTCTCGTTCTGAGCGTCCACCTTCTTGAGGAGGTGGTCGTCGACGAAGGACCCTTCTTCGAGACTACGCGGCATGATTCAGGCTCCTATCAGCGCTTCTTGCCGGTCCGACGACGACGCACGATGAGGGCGGTCGCTGGACTTGTTGGGACGGCGGGTGCGGCCTCGGGCTTGCTCCACGGCGAGACGGGGTGACGACCACCGGAGGTCTTGCCCTCACCACCACCGTGCGGGTGGTCACCGGGTTCATGACGACACCGCGGACGGTCGGGCGCACGCCCTTCCAGCGCATACGGCCAGCCTTGCCCCAGTTGATGTTGGACTGCTCGGCGTTGCCGACCTCGCCGATGGTGGCGCGGCAGGCGGCCTCCACGTTGCGGATCTCCCCGGAGGCATGCGCAGCTGCGCTACTGCCCTCCCTTGGCGACCCAGCTGGACGGAGGTGCCGGCGCTGCGAGCGATCTTGGCCCCGCCACCGGGACGCAGCTCGACCGCGTGGACGACCGTACCGGTGGGGATGTGACGCAGCTGCAGGTTGTTGCCGGGCTTGATGTCGGCGCTGGGGCCGGCCTCGACGACGTCGCCCTGACGGAGCTTGTTCCGGGGCGATGATGGTAGCGCTTCTCGCCGTCCACGTAGTGCAGCAGGGCGATGCGCGCGGTGCGGTTGAGGGTCGTACTCGATGTGAGCGACCTTGGCGGGCACGCCGTCCTTGTCGTGACGACGGGAGTCGATGAGACGGTAGGGCGCACTTGTGGCCACCACCCCTGTGGCGGGTGGTGATACGGCTGGAGGAGTTGCGTCCACCGGACTTGCTCAGCGGGCGCACCAGCGACTTCTCGGGCGTGCTGCGCGTGATCTCCACGAAGTCGGCCACGGAGGGCCGCGACGACCCGGGGTCGTGGGCTTGTGCCACAGTTCCCATATCGATCCTTTACCTTCCGTGGCGCACTGGGCCACATCACCGAAGATGTCGATGGTCCCCTCGCGCAGGGTGACGATCGCACGGCGAGTGTCCTTGGACTTGCCGATCCCAGTGCGGGTGCGGTGCGTCTTGCCCTTGCGGTTGATGGTGTTCACCGAGGAGACCTTGACATCGAAGATGGCCTCGACGGCCTGCTTGATCTCGGTCTTGTTGGATCCCGGCGCCACGATGAACGTGTACTGGCCACGGTCCATGGCAGGCGTAGGACTTCTCGGAGACCACCGGCGCGATGATGACGTCGCGGGGGTTCTTGGACTTCTCGAGGCTCACTTGGACTCCTCCTCACCCTTGCCCAGGAACGCGTCCAGGCCAGAGGCCGTGAAGACGACGTCGTCGGACTTGAGGACGTCGTAGGTGTTGAGCTGGTCGGCCCACAGGACGTGCGCCTCAGGGGCGTTGCGCAGGCTGAGCCTGGACAGGTCGTCCTGACGGTCCACGATCACCAGGGCCTTGCGGTCGGTGAGGTTGCGCAGCGCGACCAGGGCGTTCTTGGTGGAGGGCACCGTGGTGGTGACGAACTCGGTGATGACGTGGACGCGGCCGTTGCGGGCGCGGTCGGACAGGGCGCTGCGCAGGGCGGCGGCCTTCATCTTCTTGGGGGTCCGCTGGGTGTAGTCGCGCGGCTGCGGGCCGTGGACGGTGCCACCGCCGACGAACTGCGGGCGCGGGTCAGGCCCTGGCGGGCGCGGCCGGTGCCCTTCTGGCGGTAGGGCTTGCGGCCACCACCGCGGACGTCGCCGCGGGTCTTGGTGGCGTGGGTGCCCTGACGGGCCGCGGCCAGCTGGCCGACGACCACCTGGTGCATGAGCGGAATGTTGAGGGGGGCGTCGAAGACCTCGGCGGGCAGCTCGACGCTGCCGGTCTTCTTGCCCGCGGAGGTCGACGACGTCGACGGTGAGTGCCTCAGTCATGGTCTCAGGCTCCCTTCACGGCGGTGCGGACGACGACGACCGAGCCCTTGGGGCCGGGGATCGCGCCGTTGACGAGCAGAACGCCCTTGTCAACGTCGACGCCGCGGATCTTGAGGTTCTGGACGGTGCGGCGCGCGTGGCCCATACGGCCGGCCATGCGCAGGCCCTTGAAGAGTGCGTCCGGGGGTGGCGCAGGCGCCGATGGAGCCGGGCTATGCGGTGGTTGCGGTGAGCACCGTGGAGGCGCCCACACCGGCGAAGCCGTGGCGCTTCATGACACCGGCGAACCCTTACCCTATGGAGGTCCTGGTGACGTCGACCAGCTGGGCCGACCTCGAAGCGTGTCGGCGGCCAGCTCCTGGCCGAGGTGAACTCCCGGACGCCAGGGAGGTGCGGACTCTCCGCCACGTGGCGGCGGGGCTCGACCCCGGCCTTGGCGAAAAGTGGCCGGCGAGCGGCTAGGTGACCTGCACGGGCGTCGATGTCGCCGAAGGCGAGCTGAACGACCTCTGGCCATCGGTCTCGATGGTGCGGACCTGGGTCACGACGTTGGTGTCGACCGGACGACGGTCACGGGGCGCGGGACCCGTTCTCGTCCCAGATCTGCGTCATGCCGAGCTTGGTGCCGAGCAGCGCCTTGGCAGCGCGGCGGCAGCCGGCGCGTGTTAAGCGTTGTCATGGCGGTCCTCAGGCTTGATCTCGATGTTGACGTCAGCGGGCAGGTCGAGACGCATGGGCGAGTCGACGGCAGCTTGGGCGTCGGGTCGACGATGTCGATCAGCCGCTTGTGCGTGCGCATCTCGAAGTGCTCGCGGCTGTCCTTGTACTTGTGCGGCGACCGGATCACGCAGAACACGTTCTTCTCGGTCGGCAGCGGCACCGGGCCCACGACCGTCGCGCCAGCGCGGGTCACGACGTCGACGATCTTGCGCGCCGAGGAATCCGATGACCTCGTGGTCGTAGGACTTGAGCCGGATGCGGATCATCTGTCCCGCCATGGCGCCTAACCTCTCTTGTACTTGCTTCTGGCCGGTCCACGCGCTCGGGCGTGTCGCTCAGGACGCACGCCACTCCGTGATGGAGGTGGTGAACGGTCTGGACACACGGAAACCCGTTCAGGAGGAACGGGTCCGTCGAGAATGGATCCGGGGAGACCCAGGGTCGGCACAGCCAGGGCGCACGCATGCATGCCCTGGCCGGCCGGATTACGTTATCAGGGCTCGCGGGCAGCGGAACCCAGGATGGGACCTAGAGGCTGTAGAGTCCGCCCTACTGGCACCCGCGCTCCGGGCGTGTCGCGTCCAGCACCGGGATCTCCGCAGTGTCGATGAGCTCCTGATCATCCCATCGGCCAGACGACGCCGACAGCGACGCGATCTCCTCCAGAAGCGCCGGGTTCTCGGCCTCGGAGGGCTCCTGCGGACCGGCAGGTCGGTGAACCACCTCCGGGGCTCGACGACATCGTCGTCCATCCAGATCCGCATCTGCTCGGCTCCAGGTCTGGTGGACGCGGCTCCTGCCCTCGTCGCGAGCTCCCTGGCCAGGGCGCGCCCGTGCGCCCGCGCCGCCACGTAGCCCGAGCGCCACAGGGTACAGCCCGACGACGATGGGAGCCCCGCCACCAGCGCGACGGCCCACCAGGGGAAGTGCGGGATGTCAGGGCGCTTGCCCGCCGCCGCGACGTCCTTGGAGGTCGGGTAGACGCGCTCGCCGGTCAGCAGGATGCGGTGGGTGTTGATGCCCAGGGGCGTGCAGGTCACCAGGGTGAGAAGGTTCTTGCCCTCCTCGACGCGCAGCGCCTCGGTCTCCTCTGGCTCCACGACCTTGGTGCTGGTGACCTGATAGGTGAGGACCTCCCGAAGACCTCGACGATGAGACTGTCACCGCTCTTCACCTTGTCCAGGTGGGTGAACATGGTGGCCTCAGCCAGGCCGCGGTGCGGTGATGACCGACCGGGTCCCCTCTCCCCGACCGGCAGGGAAGTGCCCTCCAGGTGCCCCAGGCCCTTGAGCAGAGTGTCCTCGGCCGTGCCGTGGTAGACGGGCAGGTCCAGGGAGATGGAGGGGATCTTGAGACGGGCCATGAGGCCCTCGTTATTGGCCTTGAGGATATCTGGCGTACTTCAGGAGCTGTCTTTGCTGGAGCCGGCGCCGGTGGGCAGTGGTTGTTGGCCTCCAGGACCGCGCCGGCCGAGAGCGCCTCGCTGTTACGCGTGGGCCTGGGCGATCTGGGTCTTGGCGATCCGGCCGGGCGCCGTCGACCTGAGCCGAGTAGTCGGCGGTCACCTTCGACTGGTTGTACTGAGGCCGCAGGAGGCCGCCGTCGGATAGGTCAGCAGACCCCATGCCCACGACCGCCATGATGGAGGTGACCAGGGCTGAGGATCGACAGGGCGCCAGGCACGGGGACGGCGGTGCTTCTGGGTGATCGAAGCGCGGGTGCGCGGAGTCCGGGCGGTGCAGGGGTTTACGTGGGTGCGGGAGATCACGGGGCCTCGTGCGCTTCCAGGGTCGGGTGTCCGGGGTGGATGGTGCGGGGTTGCACATGACGGTGCAGGCGCTCGACGGATCGAGGATCGCCGAGTGCCTGCACCGTTTCCGCTCAGGCCGCAGACCTGACGATCGAGACATGTTCAGAACACGGTCAAGACGCGGTTGAGGTGAGGCCCTGCGCGAGTCGTGGGCTGCCTGCTGAGGCCCGTGAGCCTCAGCAGGCAGCGATCGTCATCAGGCGGAGAGGTCCGCGTTCGCTTGCGCTCGCGGTGGCAGGCCACGAGGACGAGGCCGACGGCGATCATCAGCAGGGCTGCGCCGGAGGCGTCAGGATGAGCATGCCGTTGGCACCGGTCAGGGGCAGACCGGAACCGTCTGCTTGACGTGTCGATCACGACCTGCTGCGTCACACCGGCCCCAGGCTCACGGTGATGGCCCGACTGGCGTCTGCGGAAGCACGTAGCCGGCAGGGAGCCCTTGGTCTCCACCAGCACGTAGCAACGGTGGGCGCGTCCACCTGGTTGTCACGACCGGCGATCCTGGACGGAGTCGGAGACGAACAGGGCCTTGAAGTTGATCGTGCCAGCCCTCACCGGTCGTGAAGGTGTTCTCACCGTTGATGGTGAGGGGCTGCCCATCGGCCTCCGGAGCATGTGTCCGCGTCAGGCGTCCTTGGCCTTGTAGATCTGGAACTCCCGAGCACCGCCTGAGGCCGTCCTTGTCACTGTGACCGGTCGTTGCCGTCGACCTTCTTGATCGTCAGGTCGCCCCACTTCGAGGCTCACCTGTCTCGGTCGTCGGAGGGTTGTCGGGGTCGGCGGAGGCGTCTCAGTACCGGGGCTGCTCGGCGTAGGTCGCTGTCGGAGATGAGTCTGGGCGGTGTTGATGACTGCCGTCGCCGCTTCGGAGACGACTCCCTCGAAGACCGCCTGAAAGCTTCGGACCCGGATTGCGCTTGAGAGCTTGTTCTCAGACCATTCTGGTGAAGGTCACGGTCACGGTCTGTCCGTCAGTGCCAGGGGTGTAGTCGGTGCCCCCATTCAGCTGCGTCCGCCTGAGGGTGACGTCTGTCAGCCGTTACCCTGCTTCGAGACGATTGTCCAGGGTGTCCTTGAACTGGTAGTACTTGTAGGAGTTGTCATCCAGCTTCGGCAGCGTGAGGAGACCGGGAAGCGGACCTTGGACCCGACGACGTAGCCGTTGTTCCTCTGGTCCTCGATGGTCTGGCGACCTCGATCTTCTCGTTCTTAGGGTAGACGTGGACGTCGTAGAGCCACGTTCCATCCGCCTCGCGGCAGTGTTCGGGTGAGGAATCGCAACCACGAAGGGCTTGGCCTTCTGGACGATGTTGCCAGAGTCTTGGTCTCGCACACGAGATAGGCCTTGACCGGCAGGCTCTCGATCTTGGCCTGTCCGTCGCGATCAGTGTCGCCCGAGACCCTGCTCGAGCGGAAGGTGTAGTTGGGAAGCGTCGGCTGCTCAGGGTTGGCGCAGGCGTTGTCGGGGATCGCTCCGGTGTTGGTCAGGGCGTTGACCTTGGCCCATCCCTCTGAGGTCTTCAGGTCGATCCCATTGATCTCGTAGGCCGTGAACTGCACTCCGGAGACCGGTGCACCCTGCCATCGTCGTTGGAAGCGGTGCCGTCAGGAGCACCGATGAGGGTTGCCGTCTCCGGTGAGGTGCTTGTGGATGGTGAGGGGCCTAACGCCTCGGTGTTGATGTCTCCGTGGTTGGCGTTCTCGGCCTGAGCCATGGGGGCCAGACCAAGCACGGCCAGGGTGAGGACACCGGCTGCGGCTGCAGCCCGACGCCCCAGCGTGCTGGCGTTGTACTTCATGGGTTGGGTTTCCTTTCACTGTGCGCCGCCGGGGAGGCTGCGCATGACAGGGTTAAATCGGGAGCGTGCTCTCCAGCGAAACACGTCCGTCTCGTCCGACGGCGCCAACGGAACAACGTTGCAAACCTACCTGTTCACAAGCATTGACACCACACCTGGGCACCGTCCGATAAACTAGCCCAGAAACCGAGAGAAACCGTGCCGGTAATAGATCTGAAATCGTCCGTTACTGCATTGCGACGCCTTTTATTACGGCGGCATCACACCCACGTATTATTGATGTCGCTATTACTACTATTCGTGCGTCGGTAGGGCGTCAGCCCCTCGGTTCGAGGACACAGAAAGACCTCCCCGGTCAGAGCAGCTGCTCTGACCGGGAGAGTCTGAGCTACGCGGAGGCGCGGAGCGTCAGTGGGTCACTTGATGACCTTGGTGACGCGGCCGGAGCCGACGGTGCGGCCACCCTCACGGATGGCGAAGCCGAGGCCCTCCTCCATGGCGATGGGCTGGATGAGCTGGACGCTCATCTCGGTGGTGTCACCGGGCATGACCATCTCGGTGCCCTCGGGCAGGGTGATGACGCCGGTGACGTCCGTGGTCCGGAAGTAGAACTGCGGACGGTAGTTCGAGTAGAAGGGGTTGTGGCGGCCGCCCCTCGTCCTGGTGAGGATGAGACGTGGCCTCGAACTCGGTGTGCGGGGTGATGGAGCCGGGCTTGCAGATGACCTGACCGCGCTCGACGTCCTCGCGACGGGTGCCGCGCAGGAGCAGACCGCAGTTCTCGCCGGCCCAGGCCTCGTCCATCCGCTTGTGGAACATCTCGATACCGGTGACCGTGGTCTTCTGGGGCCTCGCGGATACCGAGGATCTCGACCTCGGAGTTGATCGGGAGCTTGCCGCGCTCGACACGACCGGTGACGACGGTGCCGCGACCGGTGATGGTGAGACGTCCTCGATGGGCATGAGGAAGGGCTTGTCCATGTCGCGCTCGGGGGTGGGGATGTAGTCATCCACCGCGTCCATGAGGCTCCTTGATCTTTGGCGGCCCACTCGGGCGTCGCCCTCGAGGGCCTTGAGAGCGGAGACGCGGATGACGGGGAGCCTCGTCGCCGTCGTAGTCCTGGGAGGACAGCAGCTCGCGCACCTCCATCTCGACCAGGTCGAGGAGCTCCTCGTCGTCCACCATGTCGGACTTGTTGAGGGCCGACGAGGAGGGCGGGGCACGCCCACCTGGCGGGCGAGCAGGACGTGCTCGCGGGTCTGGGCCATCGGGGCCGTCGGTGGCGGCGACCACGAGGATCGCGCCATCCATCTGGGCGGCACCGGTGATCATGTTCTTGATGTAGTCGGCGTGCCCGGGGGCGTCGACGTGCGCGTAGTGGCGCTTGTCGGTCCTGTACTCGACGTGCGCGATGTTGATGGTGATACCGCGCTGACGCTCCTCGGGAGCCCTTGTCGATCTCGTCGAAGGGGTGAAGGGGTTCAGCTCGGGGTACTCGTCGTCGCAGGACCTTGGAGATCGCAGCGGTCAGCGTCGTCTTACCGTGGTCGACGTGACCGATCGTTCCGATGTTGACGTGCGGCTTGGTCCGCTCGAACTTGGCCTTGGCCACTGGTGTCCTCCTGGGACTCGGCAGTTCTCTTCGTCGGGATTCGACTAGCACACATGCTAGCCGCCCGGGCGTCGAGAGTCTCTACTGGTGGATGTTGGAAATCTTACTGAACTGGGTCCCGGTCGGCGCCCGGGGGCGCGCGCCGGGGCCCGCACGGCTGAGTGCGCCGCCGCGGACCCGCGAGGGCGTCACGCGCCCTGACCTTGGCGATGATCTCGTCGGCGACGTTCTTGGGAACCTCGGCGTAGGAGTCGAAGGTCATGGAGTACACGGCACGTCCCTGCGTCTTGGAGCGCAGGTCACCGACGTAGCCGAACATCTCCGATCAGCGGCACGTTGGCGCCTTGATGACCTTGACGCCGACGGCGTCCTCCATCGAGGCGATCATGCCGCGACGGGAGTTGAGGTCACCGATGACGTCGCCCATGTACTCCTCGGGAGTGCGGACCTCGACGGCCACTGACGGGCTCGAGGGAGGACCGGGCGAGGCCTTCTTGGCACCCTCCTTGAACGCCATGGAGCCGGCGATCTTGAAGGCCATCTCGGAGGAGTCGACCTCGTGGTAGGCGCTGTCGATGAGGGTGGCCTTTGATGTCCACCATCGGGTAGTCGGCCAGGACACCGGTGAGCATGGCGTCCTGGACGCCCGGCGTCCACGCTGGGGATGTACTCGCGGGGCACGCGCCACCGGTGACGGCGTTGGCGAACTCGTAGTGCGCCTTCTCGCCGTCAGCGGTCTCGGCCTCGTCGATCCACGAGGGCTCGAAGCTCATCTGCACCTTGGCGAACTGGCCGGAGCCACCCGGTCTGCTTCTTGTGGGTGTACTCGACCTTGTCGACCTTCTTGCGGATGGTCTCGCGGTAGGCGACCTGCGGGTTGCCCACGTTGGCCTCGACCTTGAACTCGCGGCGCATGCGGTCCACGAAGCACGTCCAGGTGGAGCTCGCCCATACCGCCGATGACGGTCTGGCCGGTCTCCTCGTCGAGGGAGACGGTGAAGGTCGGGTCCTCCTCGGAGAGCTTCTGGATGGCCACGCCCAGCTTCTCCTGGTCGCCCTTGGTCTTGGGCTCGATGGCCACGTGGATGACTGGGTCCCGGGAAGGTCATGGACTCCAGGATGATCAGGGGAGCCCTGGGCGCACTGAGGTGTCACCGGTGGTGACGTCCTTGAGGCCGATGAAGGGCGTAGATGTGGCCGGCGTGGGCCTCCTCGACGGGTTCTCCTTGTTGGAGTGCATCTGGAAGAGCTTGCCGATGCGCTCCTTCTTGCCCTGGTGGCGTTGAGGACCATCTCGCCCTGGGAGACCTTGCCGGAGTAGACGCGCACGTGACGAGCTTGCCGTAGAAGGGTGGGTGGCCACCTTGAAGGCCAGGGCGGCGAAGGGAGCCTTCTCGTCGGCCGGACGGGTGAGCACCTCCTCCTCGTTGCCGACGGCGTGGCCCTCGACGTCGGGGACGTCGAGCGGGGAGGGGCAGGTAGTCCAGGACGGCGTCGAGCACGGGCTGGATGCCCTTGTTCTTGAAGGCGGACCCGGCCAGGACCGGGAAGGCCTCGCCGGCCACGGTGAGCTGTGCGGATGCCGGACTCCTGAGCTCGGCGATGCTGAGCTCCTCGCCCTCAGGTACTTCTCCACTGAGGGCGTCGTCGGCCTCGGCGACCGTCTCGACCAGCTGGGCGCGCAGCTCCTCGGCCTTGGCGACCAGCTCGGAGGATCTCCTCGTACTCGACGACGGAGCCGCGGTGTCCTTGCCGTCGGCGTCCTTCTCGGGAAGCGGATGGCCCGCATCTCCAGGACGTCGACGAGGCCGGAGAAGCTCGCTCTCGGCGCCGATCGGGAAGTTGAGGACGATCGGGGTGGCGTGGAAGGCGGTCGCGGATGGTCTGGACGGAGAAGTCGAAGTCGGCGCCCAGCTTGTCCATCTTGTTGATGTAGCAGATGCGCGGGACGTTGTACTTGTCCGCCTGGCGCCACACCGTCTCCGACTGCGGGCTCCACGCCCTCCTTGCCGTCGAAGACCGCCACGGCGCCGTCGAGCACGCGCAGGGAGCGCTCGACCTCGACCGTGAAGTCCACGTGTCCCGGGGTGTCGATGATGTTGATCTGGTTGTTCTTCCAGAAGCAGGTGGTGGCCGCGAGGTGATGGTGATACCGCGCTCCTGCTCCTGCTCCATCCAGTCCATCGTCGAGGCGCCGTCGTGCGTCTCGCCGATCTTGTAGTTGATGCCCGTGTAGAACAGGATGCGCTCTGTCGCGGTGGTCTTACCGGCATCGATGTGAGCCATGATGCCGATGTTGCGGACCTTGGTGAGGTCTGTCAGCACGTCGAGTGCCACTGGTGCGTAGTCCTTCGTTCAGATGGTGAGCGCGCCGGCCGAGGCGACTGACCGGCACGGCCGACTGCAGCGGTAGTGGGCGAAAGCCCTTGTTGAACTCGGCCATGCGGTGCATGTCCTCGCGGCGCTTGACCGCGGCGCCCAGGCCGTTGGAGGCGTCGAGGATCTCGTTCATGAGACGCTCGGTCATGGTGTTCTCGCGGCGCTGGCGGGAGAAGTCCACGAGCCAGCGCAGCTGCGAGGGTGGTGGCGCGGGCCGGGCGCGACCTCGACCGGGCACCTGGTGGGTGGCGCCGCCGACGCGACGGGAGCGGACCTCCAGGGCGGGGCGGATGTTGTCCAGGGCGCGCTTGAGGACGGAGACCGGGTCCTGGTCCGTCTTGGAGCGCACGCCTCGAGGGCGCCGTAGACGATCCGCTCGGCGGTGGACTTCTGCCGTCCAGCAGAACGCGGTTGACGAGCTGGGTGACGACCGGCGAGCCGTAGACGGGGTCGACGGCGAGCGGGCGCCTGGGCGCGGGACCCTGCGAGGCGTTACTTCTTCTCCTTCTTGGCGCCGTACTTCGGAACGTGCCTGCTGGCGGCCCTTGACACCCTGGGTGTCGAGGCGCCGCGCACGATGGTAGCGGACACCGGGAAGGTCCTTCACGACCACCGCGGACGAGCACGATGGGTGCTCCTGGAGGTTGTGGCCCTCACCGGGATGTAGCCGTGACCTCGATACCGGTCGACAGGCGCACACGGGCGCGACCTTACGAAGGGCGGAGTTCGGCTTCTTAGGGGTCGTGGTGCTACACGCGGGTGCACACGCCACGGCGCTGCAGACTGGCCTTGAGCGCCGGCGTCTTGGACGCAGAGCGCTCGTCGAGCGGCCTTGCGGACCAGCTGCTGAATGGTAGGCACTACTGATTCTCCATTGGGGACGTGAGGTCTGTATCTGGCTGCTGCCTGCGTGCCGGGCCGCTCCCCATTGGTGGCTCGACGGCGCACGCCACCGCGGAAGGGCCGGCCCGCCGGGATCAAGGACGAGCCCGATGACGACGTCCGGAGCCCAGTCAGGGCCCGTCGGTTCCCGGCAGGCAGACCCGCGTCACGATGTCGCGCCAGACCGAGCAGGGCCTGGGGGGCCTGCGCCAGAGCCGACGCCTCGCTGGGAACGGAATGGAGATGCGGCCGTCTGCGGCCGCCGGCGAAACGCTACCTGCCTGTCACATCAGGGCGCCGAGGACCGACGGAGAAGGCGTGGTGCTGGACACGTACGGATGGAGAGCAGTCTGCAGGATAAGGGTCTCGGGGCCGCAGTTGGGGCGCCCGCCCCATGCCGAGAATGCGGCAAGCGTGCGAGAGTGTGGCGGTGAACGTCCAGCATTACTGGCCGCCATTGCCGTTGGTGGCGCGGCCGTCACGGTCGTAGCCGCCGAGTCTCGCCTTCGCGCGACAGTACGTGTCCGATCTTGAGCAGGACGCGGCAGGCGGCGACTTCATCTGATAACGCGGCACTACCACGCCCACGCTGGGAGCGGGCCCGAACGAAGCGACTTCAGCAGACGCGAAGGCTCTCCCCAGCAGTGGCACCGCCTTCGGCCGACCACCCTCCGCGCGCGGTGGTTGCTGACACCCGCCTCAGGCCGTCCTCGCATTGGTCCTGTGCGGACTGACGCTCGCATGGGGGCGCAGCGCTGCATGGGCCGAGGTGATCGTGGCGCTTCCGATCGTGGCGCTGCTGGGCGCCGCGTGCAGCGTTGACGCCGTGTGCCACCGGCTCCCCAATCGCATTCTCGGCCCTGCGGCACTGTGGGCCGGCACGGCGACATTGGCGCTTCTCGCTCTCAACGTCGCAACAGGGGTTGCTACTGGCCGATGCGGCGTGGATTGCCCTCCGGGCGCTCTGTGCGGTGTGCGCAGGCGTCATTGTGGGGCAATGGTTCTGATTCCCGGATCCGGGATGGGGCTGGGATGCGAACCTGCGCGGTCCTCGGGTTGTGGCTCGGCTACTTCGGGGCGGGCGAGGCCGCGATGGGCATCATTCTGGGGTTCTTTATCGGCGGTGTCATCGCGATCGTGCTGATGATCAGTCGGCTTGCTGGCCGCAAGACGCTCATCGCCTTCGGTCCTATCTAGCGATGGGGGGTTGGCTGTCATGGATGCTCGCGGTGGCATGAGTGCACAGAAGGACGGCGCCGGCAACGGCGGCTCGCCATCAGTCAAGACTCCGACCTGGGCACCGACCGGCGCACCGCCTGAAGTTCTGGTTGTCGATGGTCGGGTAACGGACGTTCCGTTGTGGCGAGCCCGGAGCGCAAAGAGCGCAACACCGGGCTCTGGGCACCGACGGTCATGGCGCCCTGTGGATCGAGCGCTGCAACTGGATCCACACCTTCGGCATGCGGTACGACATTGACGTCGTCTACATCAATCGTCGCGGGCTCGTAGTGGTGTGACCACCGCTGCCCGGAGACGCCTTGGGGCACCACGCTAGCGCACCTCCAGTGATCGAGACGGAGGCTGGTCACGCAGCACTGGCGGTATACGTGAGGGCAGCACCTGCGAAGGGCGGCTCACCAATCCCTACAAGCGGGGCATCAGCAACGCCCGAGAGAGAACCAATCAGTAAGACCGCCGCCTCGGTCAGCATAGCCCAGTTGGTTTGGCCGGTCAAGTATTGAAACGCAAGTAACAGCAACGAAGCGCCAATGGCGTAGAAGAGGCAGTGAACGTAACCGATCCAACGAGCCGTCAAACGCCGCCGCGCTTCAGCAGAAGCAAGCCGATCGCTGAAACCACGAACTGCCTCAGAAGTTCAACCAGCACATACGGCGAGAGAATGTCACCACTCATTTGCCCACTCGCATCGGCCAGGTCAGGAACCAGCGCGATGACTTAGGCCGAGCACCGTTGAGGTGAAAGGACGCACGCTGATGCCAGCGATGTTACGCTTTCTGAAGAAACTCCACATTATCCTTCTCACCTTCGCGCTCAGCATGGCCTGCCATGTTGGGCCCCCTCTTGAGGCGGCCAACTGGAGCGTGCGCGATAATTCTCCAGTACCCACCAGCATCATTCGTAATCAAAGAGCGGCATTATCTCTCGATGGTCGAGCCATCGCGTCCCTGTTCTCGGATCGATCGACAAGGAACAGCGCCAGTGCATCAACGTGTCTGCTCTGACCACCCAGGAGGAACTGTAGTTTGAGTCCATGTCATCTGGCTGCATTTCGAAACCGGGCCAGTTCAAACTACGAGCACCCGACGGCGTGATGAGCGCCGTAATGAGTCTTCGTTCCGCATCTACCGCCTTCCTCGTCGCTTCAGCGTCGTTCCCAACCGGAACGACTTTGGACCTTCTAACGTAAGGTATCCCCAGGCATTGTCGGCAGGCCACATGTAGTTACAGATGTTCGCCCATCCCCAATTTCTCCGGCATAAGCACAGATGTATCAGTGGGTATATTGATCCCTATCCCTGTGATTGGCTGAACAAGTTGCTGTGCTTTTAATAGGTGCCGCTATGACGTCAGGGCCCAAAACAGGAGAATCAGAACTTCCAACTTGCTGGATCGTCGCTTGGTCATCCCCTTCGCGTCCGGAATCTGTTTTGCTACATGCGACTAGCGGTAAGGAATAAAACACCGAAAGGACAACCGCCGGCGAGAGACATTCATCCGATGTTGTTGAACCATATGCTCTTCTCCACCACTGCGACTGTATCAGCATTCGACCTATCGGCAAACGTTAGTAACACCGAACTAGTCAGCCCAGCTTCAAACACCCACAGCGACCCCTGAGTTTCGAAGTGCCGTATATGAAATCTACACGAGTCCCAGATACCTTGTCTTGACGAACCTTTGCACGACTGGAGCGCTCCGACGACTATATCCTTTCAGAAACCGCTATCGAATCAGATTCGATCTGAGCAAGGGCGTCTACGATCTTCTTTTCCGAGATTTGATGCAAAGCAAGCGACTTCAGTTGATCCATCTAGATCCGCATCTGCAGGCTTTCTTTCCAACGCTTTGAGTGGGATGGAGGCTCCATTAACGCTCAGTCCGAGGAACCGCTAATGTGATGTTGTCTCTGCCGACCCTTGCCCAGCCGTCGGGGACAGGCGTGCGTCAGATTCAAGGGCGACAGCCTTCCGTAATGACGGTTTGATACTCTTCATTCATATTTGCGGCCATAAGAGCCGCGCAGACGGAAGATGCTTTGTTGTGTACAACCCAGAATCGTCCCTGCTTCGCAAACTCAGGTTCAGCCGCGAAGTCACAAAATCTTATCGTTACGCTATCGCGTTCCATGACTTGTTCCTGAGTGGTTACACTGTGTCAGACAGAACAGAACGCAGCGCAGCATTGACTTCGGCGCCCGTCGTTTGAGGTCAGAAACAGATGTCGGACTGCCTACAATCAGTCGATAAGGTGAACCTGCCGATTCCATCCACATCTCGGAGAACAGCGAGACTTGATCGGGAGCCACGGAATGCTGCCAGTCGCTACGCACCGGAATGTAGGCTTCCGATACCAGCACTTTGCTCCAACCCTGCGAGGCGACGCTTGGTCTTAAGAGCATCCGCTAAAACTGGCGCCAATCAGTGTCGTACAAAGAAAATAGGCCACGTCTACGTACAACAGTCTCGATCATGATCCCGTCGGCAATCGACGACTCTCCAGGCTGATTGGTACGGAGTCGTCTGCTTTAAGTAAACAACAACAACGTAGCCGTGAAGCACAGGCACAGTCCATGCCATCCCCTGCGTTTCTCGATTGTCGCGTTGATAAAGTACGACGACCGAATGAACTGACAGCCATTCGTTCCTACTCTCTGCTTGCTCGTCAGAAGCAGACTTGTTCTGACTTTCTACGCCGCTGCTTGTGCTTGTTGGTTCCGGCGTCGTAGGGTCCTGAGATGGGCTATCTGACGCACAGGCTTTGAGGTTCGTTCCGAAGCGCCATTGAACTGGAAGAACGATAATCTGGCAGAGATGACATGAGTAATGTCTGCGACACTTCAGCCGCCTGCTCCGGACTTTCAGCGGGAAAGTTTCACTTATGGTCAGCGTCGGAAAATCGTCGCTGTGAGGATCGGTCATCACGATGTCCCACATTCGAGCCGTGGACTCGCCGCTCGGTGAACCGGTGGACTTCTGGTCCCCGACTAGGAGTCAGGGTCTCTAACGTCAGTTCTCCAACCGTTTGAGTTTTGGTTGGCAACTCGCGGCCGGCTGTAGGTGTAGTCGAAGGCGATCCAGACGGACCAATGATTGAGCATGATGACGAAAGCGCCCCAACGTACCGCTGGCGACTCCTTGCATACGCATCTGCGATGTTTTCTCATTACCATAAGGCTGCTTACCACTTCTCGCAATCCCCAGTCACCTACTTTTATCCAGATGCTGAGGTGAAAGGCTCGTTTGCCGGTCTTATCTGGAGCCGACAGTGTTTCCTTGGATGCAGGAGTCGTGCTGCTAACTAGACCGGGGTCATTGCGAAGAGATTCGAGTCAATCCACTGAAGCCTGTTCCTGGATTCGCGTTTCACGAGTCACCTGCCCACCTTTTTGCCAGACGAACTACCATTTCGTCGGACATGCTCGCAGGTGCGACCGGGTTGAAAACGCCATGGTAGGTTCAGCCTTCCAGACATGAGACTGGACGTTAGTTCATCAAGCGCATCTTTCGTCGAGTCGAGGACCGGCATGCTCACCGTAGTCACCTTGGGTGACCAGACGACTGAGTCACGCGGACGGCGGTGAATGAATGTAGAATACCTCACGTGTACGCTCAATCTTTAGTTGATCGGTGCTGTTATTTTCCTTCTTCTGCCATGTCCACGTCTCGGTCGTCAGTCCGTCCCGTAAACGTTGAGAGTTTCTGTACAGCAGTATCTTGTCACCGCTCGCGTCCTTCGAGATGGAATACTCTTCTCGCTCGGCAACGTCAGATCGACAACGTTCGTTGCCCCTCCTCTCGGAGTAGGGATCCAGACCAAGTAGTGATAGACGCGGGCTCCTTGGTCTGCTCTGCCGTTGAATCAGTGCGAAGTTCCGGAAATGCGTCGCATGGGCGGTGCTTGCAGTACCGCAAGGAAGCTATCTATACGCAAAAAACCTGGGATTCCCATGATTTGTTGTCGCCGCCTGCCTGACGTGGATCTCCCACAAGTCATTCTGAGGGAGGCGGACCACAGAAACAACAGACGTCTTCCTCGCGCAAGCGTGCGTGAACCCGGTGGTACGGTTCCAACGCCGGCCCGTTGTTGACCGCGCGTTCATCTGTAGGTGCAGGTAGGCTCACCAGGGTCGAGATTCTTCGCCGTAGGTACCGACGACATATTACCCGGGCAGGATGCAGAATCTAAAATGCACAACCCGCGTCGAAAGATTCCGGTGAACGCAGTACGGCGACCAGTCCAATGAAGTAATAACAACGATAATCCCACGATAGCCACGAATGCCTGGCTCAACTCGAAGACGCCGACGTTTAACAGCTAACATCATGTGCCGACGAGCTGAGAGTCGACAACCGCTTCAGGAGCCAGGATCGGTGGCTTCTGGCGGATTAGGCGCCACTGCTGCCCAGTTCAGCGGGCGTCGCTCCCGCGACGTCCGTGGGCGTGAGTCTGACACCACGATCTAATTGCACTCCGAGTTGTGGTTTGTAATGCAGACACCCTTCACGACGGGAACTACTTCGGCGATGGGCTTTCGACTCGACTTCGGTCAGTGTCCGCAATGTTGTCCGCCAACTTGACGGACGCTCCGAAAACGCGACCTATTCAAGACAGAGAACGAAGTCCAGAGACGCATTGTTTTTGCTAGCATATCAAGAGGCTTCCTACACCATTCCCCGACGGTAACTCGCAACAGGCTTGCCGAACTCATTCCAAAAGTTTACCGTTTGGGGGCGTACTGCCGCTCTGTATGCCGCCTCGAGCTTGTCAGCGCAGTAACCTGCCCCAGCAAGAGCCGCCGAATCGCGCTGCGGTGTTGGCGTTTCGCCGATCAGCGATAGAATCTCCGACCGGAAAGATGATAACAAGCCCAATAGCGAGATAATCGACGGCGACGCACTACAAACAGCATGCTACACTGCGCCTTGTTCGTTTGCGCGCGAGTATCGCATCTTTCTGAGAAGAAAAATGGTCATTGCAGACGCTTATGAAATGATTCACTCGGCACCCTTCCACTTTTAGGAGTCGACGACGGGAATGTCGGTTAGACGGAAAGAGAATCGTTGAATCGCGCTGCACGGCTTCTCCTGGAGGAGACGTCGAGAACAATAGTGTCACCTCCGGGTCAGGCAAACAGGTGGCAATCTCGTAGGCGCTCCCGGTTGAAGCGGGTAGACGAAGTTATTCGATAGCGGCGCCGCATTACCTGCCGAGTTCGAATAGCTCGCCTCAAGATAGTACTGTCCATGACTAAGGGCGTCAAACTGCATACGGCAAGCGCGGGATTGGCCAGTACTTGTCCTGAACGGAGTTTGGCATCGAGAACGCCGCTGTAGGAAGGCTGAGTTCCTTGTCGACGTCAAGCATTAAGGTTCCATTAAGAACCTTCCCGCCCGAACAGCGCGCTCCATGGAAATACGTACCGTTTTTCCATCATTGAGTACATCGACGCCGTCAGGCCCTTCCCTTTGGTCCTGACTGTTTTGGATGTAGGAGACGATGGCGTCGCGCTCGGCAGCGCACTGGACTCGGCGGGTTTCGAGGGTGTCAGAGTGATCTCCACACGACGGTTGACCTGCCGGTGCTCATCGGTGTCGTTCGGCACCCGAGGAGACGACTCCCCCTTGCCCGAGACCGACCCTTCCACGCGACAGGTCCGTCAAACTTCTTGAGCCGATCCGACACCGCCTTGGCCCGCCGCTCCGACAGATCCTGGTTGTGCGCATCATCGGCCACATCATCGGTGTGCCCGTGATCGTCAGATCCCGCCAGAGGGATACTTCTTGATCTGCTCCACCACACTCGCCAGCACGCTGTCAGCCTGAGCCGAGGCGATCGGGTCGGTCGCGAACGTGACGTCGCACCGTCACCGTCGTCGACTTCTCATCCTGCTTCGTATCCGACGACCCGTCAGCTGTTTGGATGATACTATCCAGTTTTAACGGAGCGATGTCTTTACTAGGGAGTTTTGCGTCATTCAGAATTTTATCAACGGAATACTGGACGTCCGATTCTTTGACCAGGATGCTAACTATTCCCATGCTGGGCAAAAAGTTGCACGATCTGGTGTCGCTACACCACGAGGAATATCGGAAATATTTCGACGGGCTTCTTCTTGCTGAGAGAGGCCACCATAACGAGGTTGATTCAACTGAGGGTAAATCAAACTTCTTTCCAAGTCCAGCATCCGCGAGCTTGTATCAGGATCAGAACCCTCGCTGAATACGCTACTGAGAGAAACGGAGTCTGCCGGGACCTGCGCATTGCGAGAAATCAAAAAACTCACTCGAATAACAGTGTAGTTGTTCTTCTGTACTGCAGGGCCCGCCTCAACTGAAAGATCCACTCCTTTCCACGAGGTTTCTAAAGCGACGCCGCCATGAGGTCCCGGGAAGCGGGGCTGCGCCACGGGTTTAACGCTACCCTTTGGGGCCGGGACTTGTGAATATCGCAAGCACACGGGAGGCAAGCATTCCGGCTAATACAGGAACAGAGACGAAATCTCCTGAAATGCGGTAGGTGTGCACAGAATCCTCATTCTCTATCGAAACCCGTCTACGCTCAGCCTAGCATACTCAGGCAGTGGCATCAAGAAGGTTCTCAAAGCAAGCATCCTAGTTTCCCGGCATTTTGCTATGCTTCTGCGACGCTCGCACGAAATGCACGGTCGGTGTTGCGTCCAGAAAAACGAACTGCAACACCGACCGCAGATGCTGAGGCCTCCTACCCACCACCCTAGACCGGGGAGGTTGATGCCGCCACCTCCGGCGTTGAGGATCTCGTTGAGCACACTCTCGTTACTGCGGATCAACACCCTTGACAGCGCCCGCGATAGCAAGAATAAGAATGGCAACGATTGCGATGAGGCCGGCTCCTCTGCCTGCCCCTTCTCAGAAGCGAGGAAATTCCTCACGCCGGCCGTCATATCATCAACGCGAAATTTTGGCGCGAACCTGCCGCGAGAATCGAGTTCGACATTGTCTATTCCTTCCGATTGTGTTCCCACATGCGTCTCATATCAAACTGCATGCCGGAGGTGGTTGTAGGGGCTATCCTGTCCCCGATGACAACTCTAGATTATTGCCCCGCCATCGCTCATAGGGCGGTCGCCCGTAAAGCTGTCTGCATCCACCCAAACGTCAGAGGCAGCCTCGCCTCACGCCGCTTTATGCACCGCTTCCACTACGTGTATGGACACCAAAACGACGTAAAGAGTTGGTAGTTCTTCACCGTTCTCGGAGAAAGGAACTGCTTCCCTGCGATCTCTTATTGCTCTCCCTGCGCAGCCGCTTCAACACCTGCAACTCCCGTTCAGTCAGCACGCCTCCAAGGGATTTCCTGGCGCCTTCGCTGTCATTCGCAGAGACATGGGACACTTCCGGTCCTAGTACCAGTCCCCTGCACGCAAGTAGCTATATCCGGAGACTTGCTCCGCCCTATAGTTCCATGAACCAGATAGCCAGTGGCGCCAAGTTCCATAGACGATATGGTATCCGGATCATCAGATGACGTCAGCATAATTACTTTAGCGTAGTCAACTAGAACAGGAAGCGCCTCCAATCCTCCCATACGGGCATTCTTACATCGAGAAGGACGATATCATAAGTCCTTGCGATTTCGATAGCTTTTTCCCGTTGCTGGCCTCAAGGATCTCATCAACTTGCGATTTCACGCAACAGTTTGCTCAGCCCCATCCGAACAATGGCATTGTCGTCGGTCACAAGAACCTTCATCTGAAACCTTCCGTACTAGTTCATATTGTCAAGCATTTCGGTACTCAGTGGCATTTCCACCGCGCCATCGTTCCTCCTTTGGATCCCTTCATGAGGGCTGACTCTTCCTTCGAGCGATTCGACTCTTTCTCTCAGTCCACACAGCCCGTAATGGCCTGATCCGAAGGTTGGAAATGTCGTCCAGAATCGCCTTCGGAAGCGCTGCATCATCTTCGACAGTAAAACTAGCAAACGGTTCGTGCAATTGACACCTGAACCAGACATGGTTGGCGTCTGCATGTTTCTCAACGTTTGAGAGGGGCTCTCACGATTGCTTTGCACGTCTGCCAGGTCGCCGCCAGTGAAGCGCGCGTGATGCACCGTCGCACTTTCAAATGAATAGGAATACCTGTGCGAGATTCCCCGTGACAACATCCTGCTTGATGAGTTGAACCAAGTCATTGGTGGATACGACCGCAGTTCGTCCAAAACGGCTCGGGACTCAAGGCTGAGCGGCGTAGCCGCGTACGAACGTACCTTGATTGGCCTCTTGGTAATACTGGGGAATCTGATAACGAATCACGTGAGCCTGCGACAGCATTCGCAGCCCAGCCGCCGACTTCGCGACCGTGTCATGAAAGATTCGCGCAAGAATCGTCAGTCGCTCTTCGGCGCCAGCCTGCCGAGAACGAGCTTCGACTACATCAGCAGCCAAAGGCCTCCACCCACGTCGTGATTTGACGAGTCCACCGCCTTCCCGCATCAGCATCAAAGGCATTTCAATTGCGGCGCATATTAGCAAAGCAAACATCACGCCAGTTGAAAAAGGCACCCGATGCAGAACAACGCTCGAATACCGGTATCCACCACGCCATCAACGCCCGATTGCTCGGCAAGTATTCGAAATTAATGCCGGCAGCAAGACATATGCGGTCACCAGTGACAGTATATGTACTCTGCTTGCCTCGCGACAATGGTTATCGCGACGCACCGCAGAATCAGACAGTGAAAGAGTAGTGCCGATCACCATTTTCGCCGATGGACGACCCCACTGAAATAGCGGACAATGTTCACGACAGTCAGAAGAGCACGTAGCTAGAGTCCAAACCGAAGTGCTCTCCGGTGGTAAAGTGCAATTCCCATGACGGCGACGACAACGAGGCGAAAATTACTGAGTAGCCGTGTCGTGAGCTGAGTGCGGCCTGCGCAATCTTACCGTCAGTCATAGGAAGAACCCCAAGAACGAATCCATGTTATCCAGAATCATGGCGCCAACGATCAGTACTATTGCGGGGACGATGAATGCTGTCACCACTAATGACTTACCTTTGGTTTGTGCTTTTAGCGGCAGCTTGTCTCCTGACCTGCTGGAGCATGTTCTCTCTCACTTCTGCCGCGATCACGGCCTTTAAAAGAGCTCTTCGATTTGGAGAACCAGCAGGTTCTTCTGACTGCAGGAGTGGTAGGCAAAAGCGGAAACGCTGTCGGCGTGTTACCTTTTCCCGCAGATTTTCAAGCGACTCTCGTCTCGAGACACCCAACCGCATTTCGGAAGCGTCGTGGAGCATCTCTTCCAAGAGGTCCCGAATGCTGCTCGCCTGCACGCGTTTGCAGCGCGGCTTGCGAGTGATCCCAGCCGCGGCGGTCACGAAAGAACATCGAGGAAAAATCAGGGAGCGCGTTCTCAATCTGAGATCGTCTGGCTCTGATAGTTAAAACCAGCCACGCATGCATCCAAGACAGCGAACGGGAGGCACGTCACGATTCCAAACAGCCATTGGTCGTTCAGTGCGGCGACGACCGTCAGTAAGATTCCAAGGGTTACGAATCCCGCCTCCCGTTGAATAAACGTTTTTGCGGTGAAGGTTGCTGGCTGCAATGGCAGCGCGAAGTTAGCAGGCCTAAGCGCCTGACCCATGTTCTTCACCGTAAGAATCCCACATGAGATGGCGCTCGCGATTCGCCTGCACGCCTATCAATCGATGCCTGGTAGCCGGGAGGTCCTCACACTCTTCTGACGCTGTCTCTCTCGGTTTGCGATGAGATCTTCAACGCGTGGCACGTAGCATCCGTAATGATTGTGCACGCACAGTACTAGCGCCACCTGCAGCCGAGCGGCGAATAATGTGCAATCATGGTTCTGGCGCACTTCGATCCCTGGGGACCAGACGCATGAGTAATGCACCTGCTGTGTCAGAGTGCCGGGGTGCCCATAACCATCTGCCCGGCAATGGGAGCCGCCATGGCTATCCAGAGCGCCAGGTTTGAGAAGGTTCGGGTAAATTACTGCACCAAACTACCTATTCCGCATGACTGCATATCCTGCGACCGATGCCCCCAGGCTGACGGTGCCCACTTCCCTGACGCAGTTCTTTTTCGATCTTCAAGTGTTTGTGAAAGTCCCTGTCAGCGCCTACGCTGAGCGCGCACCCGCGCGCGACTGAATAATGATCGTCCTCATTGGCACGTCGACTTCGCGGGACGGCAATCGCTTCGCTGCTCACCAATCGCCTGATCCGTAGTCGCCAAATTGGATTTCTTGAGCAACGCGGCGCGCTCCTCACCTGCCGGATCTGGCATCTCTCGTCCCAGCCAAACACCGCCCAACCGATAAACCCGCGGCGTTTCCATTAGCGATAATCCGGGCAACTTCCAAGCCTGAGAATGAAGTTCTTCGCCTTTGGGGGCCTTCCGCTTCAACCAGATGGCGAAGGCAAAGGAATGGCAACTGCGATAAGGCTGCTGGCAATCTTACCAGTATCGCTTGACCGAGATAGGCAATTCCTCCCATACATGTCGCTAACGACATGACCGTGAGCAACGGAGACATGTCACATGGCAGCAGACATTCTACTCGCAACATACTTAACGGAAACATCGGCACGAGTCTCGATTCGAGGTTCCTGAAGCGAGCCGACCCCCAACATGAGTACCAACGGCCTGGTCCCATGTTCGCGTCGTCTTGCCGCCTCGTCTCCGATGACAAATATACACACCGAAGGCCAGTGTCACGATGAGCAGGCCAAAATCACCCTGACAGAAAGACTCACGGCGCACTTCTTTCAAAAGAGCCTGGAATCGACTCACCTCTGCTATGAATTCTCGATGAAATGACGTCGGGAAGTCGGAAGAGGCGGTTTCACTTTGACCGACTTGTGGAGCCTCCTCATAACGCATGATTGGTTCTGTAGTGTATCCGTCCCGCCGCTCGGACGTCACCGCTTCAATCTGGCGGACACGCCGCACGCCTTTGAGTCGCGCCAGCCTGAACGATCACGTCGATAGCACTATTGATTTGATCACGGATAGTATCAACCGGCAACTCAAGATCCGACATGCTTGCCAATGTTTCCAATCGTCCCAAGGCATCTCGCGCAGAATTGGCATGCACAGTCGTCAGCGACCCCTCGTGACCGGTGTTCAGCTGAGGCATGTCCATCGTTCGCCGCCGCGAACCTCACCAACAACAATTCGATCTGGCCGCATTCGCAGTGAATTTCACCAAATCACGAATCGATATCTCACCCTTTCTTCGGTGTTCGCTGGGCGTCCTTCTAGTCTCACGACGTGGCTTTTGCAACGAAAGCTCGGCCGAGTCCTCGATTGTGATGATACGTTCATGATCGGGAATCATTCCGGAGAGTGCGTTCAAGAAGGTCGCCTGTACCAGTTCCTCCAGAAACAAGGATATTAAATCGTACTCGAACCATGGCTCCGAGCAGTTCTGCGACATCGTCCGGCAACGAAGCCTTCGCGACCAGATCATGCATCCGAAAGGGCTTCGAAACGACGGATGGTCATCGTAGGACCATCCAATGCAAGTGGAGGAATGATGACGTTGACGCGTTCCCTCCAACAAGCCTTGCATCCACCATTGGACCCGATTCATCCACCCGTCGGTTGACAGTCGACACAATGCGATCGATAACGATCTTCTGACGTGAACGCTGAAGGAATGCTCAATCCGACCATTACGTTCGACAAACAGATTGTGAACTCCGTTGACCATGATCTCCGTGATGCTTTGGTCTGAAATCAAGGGCTCTAGCACACCCAGGCCAACAGTGTCGTCAACGATTCTTTGGATGAGTCGAGCACGATTGCGCGTCGACATCACTGGCCCTTCGAATGACAGAACTCGGGCCAGCACCCGTTCCAGCCTCGCCTTTTTGAGGCATGTCGAGTCCCGAGATCTCTTCAATGTTGATCTCTTCGAGAAGGCGAGACCTAAATCGTTTGATGGTCTCAGCGTTATCGTCTTTAACTTCCGAGCGCAGCGCCTGTCTTTAGAGCCATGATACCCCGATCTCGGCCGAAAGGTTGCTTCGTCATCATAGAAAAGCGTAAACTGAAGAAACCTGACACCTATCGGAACTTTCGTTGATACCTTCACGCAGCCCGCCCAGGCAGTAATCGAATCTATCTCGATCCATTCGGAAGCGAGGAATGCATCGTCACTGGAGTCTCCTCGTTCTGCTGCACGTGCACCGTCACGAGCGGCGTCACGTACCTGAAGCGGCCACCATGATGCCGCCCTGGACAGGAATAGGAACACGCGAGCACGAGCGGCGCCAAGGCAGCTTTCCACCGCGGACTGCCCATGATCGTGATTCTTCTTCTGCCGCACGGCAAGGAGATTCTGCCCAGCACGTTGTCTTCCATCATTTCTCCTGTGATCCGTGCGGTACTGGCCGGTCTGAGACCTGGCATCAGCCCAGGCGCGTCAATGCTGACTTTCACCTCGCCGTCATGTACTGCATCGATACTCATCCTGGAAGCCCACCCATCAGGTAGACGCTTTGCCACGGCCTGTTCGACCTGCCTATCCGACATGCCGACGGCGTAATTACGGGCTGCTTCTTGCGCCGAATTATGAGCAACAAGCGATACGCTCCAAACAGAAGCAGTTCGAGACACAGCATGATGAATCCACTGCAATGACAAAACCTGCAAACTCAACGGCAGGCGCCATGTTCATGTGGTCTCGCCTGGCCGGGTGAGGACGGAATACGCCCTGTCGTACTGCTACGACGTTGGCGTTGAACTGCGACGCCTGAGGTACCCACTTCGTGCTGCGGGGCGGTAAAGACGGAGGCAACCGCGGGTGTTGACGGTAGATGAGACAGTTCGGGCGCCTGAGCACGTTCCGGTACGGCGGCAGCACCCGCAGACGCCAAGGTTCTGTTGCCTGAACTTGCCGACATGCTGGATTGCACTTCAGCGCGGCGTGGGTACGCTGCTTGATGATCAGAGGTTCGGGCTGAAGCCTCTCCGCGGTGGCAGCCCGTTTTCTGTGAACCTACGACGCTTTCTTTTACGTTTCGAACTATCACGCCTGATGACATCGAGTGTGGCGTTGCCGTCGGCGTAGTGGCACCATTGAACTCAGATGGGACATTGAAGGAGAACTTGGATGGAGGAGTGCCCCTACTGCACGTGAAATGGAGAGCAGCCCGATAGTCGGCGTCCAAAGCCTGGCCAGCGTTAATCGCAGGTTCCAGCCGAGGGCCATTTTCTGGAAGATTATAACGGACTATCAACCACTTGCCGCACCGGCCGGCTGGATTTCAGTGACGCGACGTGCGATTCAGGACACATGAATCGGCGTGCTTTGTGCGAGTCCCAGCCGTTCCATCGTTTCTTTCAAGCGCCGGACTGCCCTTAACGTTGGGCCTTGCTACAACGACGATGACGTCAGCAAGATCGCTGCAGCAGTGGCTTCGTCGATGTAGGAACCACCGTCAACGATAATGTATTCATACTGATAGCGCATTGCTTGAGGATTTGACGCGATGCCGCTTCGGTAACGTCTTCACCAATTTCACTGTGCTCCGGCGCGGAATAACTCGATTCGGAACGCACCGGGTACGCGACTCCGAGAGTTCTCGATTCCGATCTCAGCCGCCACCGAAACTAGATCGACGACGGAGTGCCGTACTCGGATACCACAGTACGACCCCAGATCTCCTTGTCGGAGGTCAAGTCCACACCGGCGAGACGCGGTCTCCTTAGCGGACAGCAAAGCGATGAGGAAGTACCGACACCGCCTTGCGCCGAGCACCACAACCATTCTTCCGACAGTTCGATTCAATGGTCTCTCGCCGCTAGCCACCTGGCCGCTCGCCGCACGAGCCCAGGCTGAGAGGAGCAGGCGGCCCGCATAGCGCTCGACTGATGGTGGCAGCGGCAGAACGCACGCGCACCCGCATCGACGGCTTTCAACACTGAGTCAGCGTCATCGTAGGGCGTCAATAGACAGACAGAATAAGCGGCTGGCGGCGGCGATTTCACGCACGACCGCAATTCCTTCGCCATTTTGGACGGATTGGTCGACGAGGATGATATCAATATCGTGTTTCTGAAGTTCCAGACGCGCTTGTGCCGCTGACCCAAGTACCAACGGCTCGGAGAATCCATCTAATTCCGACAGGACGGCTGCAACTGATGTGGTCGTCTCTGCATTAGATGTGACGATAAGGATATTAGTCATCGCCTCCATTCTGTTCGTTGTTGTTTGGCGGGTACTCGGCTGAGATTCATTGGCAGCTCCATTGGGGGAGGATTGATCGCCGGAACTCGCTGTTCCTGATCCTCCGTACACCGACTGCTCCTCCGTCAACGGCTGAGAGTCCCCTGTTCCCCTCAGCGCAAGACGCAGTTTCACGGCAAAACTTTCAGCATATGCCACTTGCCTATCGTTCGTCGATAGAGAAAGTGAGGAATAGCTTGCCTTCCGAATGAGCCGACGAGTTTTCTTGTTCGACGGTCGTCCCAACATTGATGATCAGTGCGTTCTGGACAATCACCTGGCTTTCGTTGTTTAGTGTTTTCGTCCTCCACTGTGGCCACGATATCAACATGATCCCCGGCGAGACTCGTCCAGCAACGCCAGTTTCTGCGTCCACCATGATGGCAACTTCGCGGTTTCCTTCAGCAAGACCAGGGCGCTCGGTAAGCATACTTTTCTGAAGGACGGCTCCCGCATCATAAGAACCGACGCTCACGAGGCCATCCACTTGCCCGAAAGAGGACACTGCATTAACCGGAGCCCATCGTTTCGGCAGTTCAACGACCTCAACATCCTTATCAGTAATGGGTGCATCGGATCAATATGCGTCGTCAGTTTCAGCATTTTACCATCGGCCCCACTGAGAGGACACTGAATTGACATATGCCGCAATTCCGACGAACGTCAGTGCCGCACCAAGAATGGTGACCAGAAGGAAGAACTCACGTCGCTGTCTCGATTCATGAAACATGCCTCTCAGCCATAGAATATGAATGGGGTTTAGATGCGCTTGCCTTCCACGTACCGCAAATGGGCATCCGGTGCGAGGGTCAGGCGCCCACAGATCGAGCACGCCACCTGAACAGAACTCAGGGCAAACCCACGGACGCGCGAAGATCCTCAACGACTGAGGCTCAAGCCCGTCAGAGCCGCGCGCACCGTACGGAGACGGCCCGAGTTAGCGACAAAACGACACGAGGGTGATCTCAGTGACGCGGAGACCTTCATCGCGCTGCTTTATCGGGCGCCGGACGCACAGATCAGCCCTCGCTCCATTCCGGTGTCCCATGGCGATTGACGAAGACGACCGGACTTTCTTTGCCTGAGTTGATGTCAGCGCCTGCAGACGCGGAAGAAACTCCTGATGTGCCGCGAGTCCGATGCGTGCGCGAGCACCTTGGGAGACCGATGACAGAGCGACTCGCGTCCAGCACCGAGCACCGACTTGAGTGTCCGCAACATGCTGGAGCGTTCGCAGGAGGTCGGAGGAAGCATGCCCAGAGCTCTCAGGACGAGCGCCTGCCGCGTAGAGTGCCCCTCGCTCACGACCATCGCCAGATCGTCATGCGCTCATCACTTCCTGGGTCGCAACCGAGCGTGATGCCTGCCCGAGTGTCAGTGCAGACAAGGGTGAGCCACCACGGACGAGACGACACCGATTCAACAGCCTTCACTCGGTGACGACACCGCAGCAGCCCGGTGGTGGCAGGGGTCGCACTCAAGCCCGAGAGACTACGATCATCTGTTCTACTCTCCTTGCGTGGGATGTGATTGAACATGGGAATCACCGTAGTAGGCCATATGACCCGCTGGTTGCCGGAACAACAAGTTCAGCGTAATCGAACCGTTACCTGAACGGACGACTGAGGGGCTGAGAGGGATTCCCACATTTTCTCTGCCGGTCAGCAACCTGCACCATCGTCGAGCCTCCCTCCGTGTTCCAGGCCAGGAGCGTCCGCCGCGTAGCCGCAGCAGGACGCCGGATCAACGTCGTGGACAGCAGGACCCGCAGAGCTCACGAGTGCTCAGTCCTGCAGGAACAGCACATCGACCTCGAAAGACCTGCGAAGACGCAGGCCCCGGTAGCCCCAGCAGGGATCAAGCCCGCGTAGGCGATGACGTGCGCCAGCCTGAGGCCCCTCGAGTCGGTCACTCGGTGCAGTCGTCCAAGCAGCAGTACGCCGGCACAGCCGACCAAGAGCCCCACACCAGCTCAGCAACGTAGACCAAGGGAGGTCCACTGATGACACCAGGTGGATCGAACGGTCAATCAGTGGATGCCACCGAGGCACCGTGATGACACCGGCCGCCCCAGCAACTGTGACAGCGACGAGGTTCCCAACACGCAGGGGTGAACCGTGAGCCATCTGCTTCCACACCTTCCACTCCCAGCGGCCAGACCGTGGGAGTACCAAGGCATTCCCTTGGGAGATACTCTCCATGAGCGCACCGCCTTCGGTGGAGGATACGGACATTCGGGGGTCTGTCCCAGGGGCAGGCGCCCCACCGGCGCCCCATCGCAGGACCGCCAGTGCAGCCCTCCGGGGGCGACCGCGATTTCAACTGACCCTTCGTAAGATGCCATAATCAACGGCTCAGTCATATGGGGACAACACACCGTCCTCCCTCACCCCCAGCGCACGTCCACGTGGCGGTTGGCGGCCTTGCCGGCCTCATTGACGCTGCCGTCCGCATTGGTTTCGGAGGCCACAGGCTCGCTCTCCCCCTTGCCGGAGGACTGGACGTTCAGGGACGGGACCTTGGAGGTCAGGTAGTCCGCGACCGCCTTCGCCCGCTGCTCGAGAGCGTCTGGTTGTGAGCGTCATCGGCTACAGAGTCCGTATGCCCCACCACGGTGACCGTGGCCGGCGGCTTGCCTTTCCAGCGCTTGACGATGATGTCGTCGAGCACCTGCTTGGCGCGGTCGGTCAGGGCGGAGGAGTCGACATCGAAGGTGACGTCACCGGACAGTGAGGCCACCGTGGTCTGCCCATCCGAGGAGTAGGTGACCGCGCTGTCCGAGCTGCTCGATCGAGACACCGGGACAACACGCCGATCCAGGGGCTGAACCTGCCGGGACTCACCCGGACCGCCGCTTTCCTGCGGCTTGAGCGTCGGCATCGGATCCGGCGTAGCGTTCTTCGCCGAAGCCTCCGCCGGGGGGACAGCATGGGGCTCAGCAGGCAACGCGGCAGCCCCGGCCGCGGTCGACCAGGCCAATGCGCTCGCACCGACAATCGCGACGACGAGCCTCGTGCGATGTTGCAGCCCCGCACACGTCGTCCATGATGCAAGAAGAGTTCGCCGTTTCATCGTGACACCGCCACGTTAGTGAAGTTTCCGCCATTGGGAATGGTGACGCTGACGGTCTTCGTATCCGCAGGAACGCCGGTGAGGTCGCCTGGAATGCGATTGTCTGACCGGGCTTGACGAACTCGTTGAGGTCACTGGAGCACAGGCAGCCACCCTGGGAGTCGTAGGAGACTCGATAGATGTTCGAGGAAGACGGCTCAACGAGTGTAAGACCATCGACATTGTTCTTACTTCCCCCCGGTGTCGCTTTTCCGCTGGGCTGCGGAATCGAGTCGTCTCCATCCGAGAAGTAATCGGTGACGTACATATCATTGCTCTTGTCATCATTCGTCACGGAGAACATGACGGTGACCGTCGTCCCCGTGGCAGAGACGGAGTTCAGGGAGACGGTTGCGGGCTTGCTGTCAATGCTGGTGGCGTGAGATTCAATGGCAGCACCTTGACCGTCTTTGCCACCACCCCGGACTGCGCCGACTTCGGCGCCGATGCCGACGTCTGCGTTGTCGCCGACGCATTTGAACTCTTCGAGCCGAGACGCCCCCAGTTCGCGGGACGCCGGTCGCTGCCAGACCAATGGCGCTCACGGCAGCCAGGATTCGCTTCGAAGCAGATCATCATGATAGGACCTCAATGCTCTCGATCAGGCCACTACGGCCTACAGGAATACTGAAACTCTATGCAGCATTCCTCATTCGAGAAATGGGGAGGCTCCCACAGGAGAAAACGTGTGGGGACACGGATACACGGGTCCCCATAGGATACCAGAGTACCCGCGTACTCCCCCGTGGAGCGATGGGGAGTGCACGGGGAGCTGCCCTTGCTCAGATAATTGCACCCCTATTCTCTTTTAAGTATTTCTGTCGACCCCATTAAGGAGTTCCCGTGGTCTCGGTATTCTCCCATTCACGTCGCGTTCCTTATCCGACGCCGTCTCGTCGGTCGTTCGTGGTCCTCTCGAGCCCTGGCGGGGCGGCGCTTCCCGTGCTGGCTGGCTGGCGACCTACCGGTGGTGTCGAAGGGCAAGGCGGATCCACCTCATCATCGCGTTCCTCGACCACAGCCGGAGGATCCGCCTCATCCGGCAGCAGCGCCAAGGCAGGCAGTACCGACTGGCAGGCTCGACGCCCATCATGGGCCACAAAGGTGAGCGTGAGGTCTCCCCGGCCATCCGCCAGGATGAGAAGACCTCGATCATCGCTCTGAGGCTGACCCGCGCCAAAGACGACGCCTCCATCGACGCCGTCGTCGCCAACTCCTACAACGGCAACGACAACAAGCTCAGCATCTCGAGACTACCTGGGGTCCCATCAATCTTCCGCCCCGGCACCGGAGCCTCCCTGGTCAAGCTCCCTCGACCTGGGCTCCGGGCGCGTGTCGGAGTGCCATCAATGGCAGCGGCTGTTCCTCGACCTCGCCCCCGGCGAAAGATCCTCCTTCCCTGTCCTTCGGCAAGGTCGACTCCGACACCGTGACCGTCATGGTCCCGATGGCCGGTTTCGTCACCGTCTCAGTCCTGGAAGCGGACGCAGCCAAGAAGGCCGGCGTCAACCTGAGCATCGCCCAGACCTCGCTCGACCAGTCCTCCCACGCCGCCCCGGGCTCGCCGCCCCGTCACCATTGACCGCTACACGAGAGCCTGGATGACTCCACCAGCACCCAGGCCGGCGGCAAGAACATCACCGTCACCCTGGCATCAGACGTCACCTTCGCCCCCGACTCCGCCGACCTGGCCTCAGGTGCCGAGGCACAGATCCGGACAGTGGCCAACCAGCTCAAGCAGCACCCCGACGGCGGAACACTCACCATCGTGGCGCCACCGACGACATCCAGGACGACGCCTACAGCCAGACCCTCTCCGACAAACGCGCCAACGCCGTCAAGACCCGCCTCGAGCAGCTCACCAGCCTCGACAAGTGGAAGACCAGCGTGTCCGGCAGGGCGAGAGCCAGCCCAAGATCAAGGGCACCCACCGACCGGGCCCGCGCCGCCAACCGACGAGTCGAGATCACCTGACCCCCACCGGCGGCACCGCGAGGAAGGGAGCATCCGCCACCCCCCAACAAGCGCCGGCGCCACCCTCCCGGACCCACAGGGGCCCCGTCGCCAAGGGCTCCGAGGGCGTCACCCTCACCTCAAGGGCACCGACACCAGCGGGAGGTCATCATCACCCTCGACCACGTCACCCGCACCGGCGGATACCTGCTGGGCACCATCACCTGCACCGTCAAAGACGGTTCCACAGGCGCTCCACTGCACGCGCTGCTCGAGGATCCCCAGACACCCTGGCCAACCAACGCGGCGAGGACGGAGGTGCCTACCAACCTTCAATGCCAGCGATGGTCTGACCCTCATCGCCGGCGGGAGCATATCTTCGCCGCCGACTACCGCGACGCCGACGCCGAGCAGCACCTCCCTTGACCGAGCTCCAATGTCTCCACGACCATCTCAAGGCCGGCATCGCCTCTGTCTGCGTCGTTTGGCCCGACCCGGCGGCGACACCGTCATCCTGGACCACCCCGAGGGCAAGTACTCTCCCAAGGGCACGGCCTTCCGCCTCACCGACGTCCCCGTCAAGAACAGTTGAAAGGACCCGCACCAGTGCGCCGTCGCGTAGTTCTCTCCGGAACGATACTGACCGGTGTCGGCTTGCCGCTGCTGGCCGGATGCAAGCTCCCCTGGCAGTCGAAGCATCAGGCCGGTTCGACCTCGGCGGGCAGGGCGCCTGCGGCGCCGCAGGGATGGCAGCAGCTCGACGGTCACATCGCCGGTCACCACATCATCGTGAACGTCTCCCCAATTATTCGCAAGGATGAAACCACCTCGATTCTGGCCTTGGAGCTAGTTCGAGCATCCGATGACAAAAACCGCACGAGAGAACAAGCCAACGTCTTCTACGCCGGAAAACAAGTTCACCATTGTTGACTACTGGAGAAGCCGAGCAAACCTTCAACCAGGGAACGTCGCCTCGGCTGTCAGAATCATGGACTTGCAGACCGGACACGTATGGAACTCCATCGATGGAAGTAATGCCGACCCGGGATCGCACCGGGAGAAAAAGGTCACCTACTACGTTGTCTTCGGCGAGGTCGACTCCGAGCAAGTGACCGTCTTCGTTCCTATGGCCGGGTTCGTGACTGTCTCGGTCCTCGAGGCAGGATCCGCTCAACAGGCAAGCATCGACCTATCTGCAGCTCAAACCGAACTGGATACGCACCCTAATACTACGCTCGCCACCCCGGCACCCATTGAGCGATACACGCGCTCTCTGGACGACTCCACCAGCACCCACACGGGCGGCAAGGACGTCACCGTCACCCTGGCCAGCGATGTCACCTTCGCCTCCGACTCAGCTGATTTGGCGTCGGGTGCTGAGGCGCAGCTCCAGAGCGTAGCCGGCCAGCTGGGGCAGTACCCCGACGGCGGAACACTCACCATCGTGGGCCACACCGACGACGTCCAGGACGACGCCTACAACCAGACCCTGTCCGAGAAGCGAGCCAACGCCGTCAAAACCAGACTTGAGCAGATCACCAGCCTGGACAAGTGGAAGACATCCGCCACCGGCAAAGGCGAGTCCGAGCCCAAGATCAACGACAACAGCGACGAGGCCCGCGCCGCTAACCGACGCGTCGAGATCACCCTCACCCCACCAGCGGTACTACCAAGAAGGGCGCATCCTCCACCCCAACAGAAGCAATCCCGGCACCCTGCCGGCCTCTGAAGGACCCACCGCCAAAGGCTCCGACGGCGTCACTGTGACGGCTAAGGCGCTGGCAGCAACGGCGAGGTCACCATTGTCCTCGACCATGTCACTCGCCAAGGTGGTTACCTTCTAGGCACCTTGACCTGCACCGTCAAGCCCAGTTCTCACAGCGCAAATCTCACCGTGTTACTCACCGACCTGGAGAGCAGATCCGGAAACCAGCGAGACGAGGACATGCAGTAACGCAACCTTCGCCAGCCTCCGACGGGCTGACTCTCATCTCAGGCACCGAACGGTCTTCCCCGCCGACTACGAGCAGGCCGACATCAAAGCTCATATCCCGCTGACCGAGCTGTATGTCGGTGATGAACTCAAGGTGGAACTGTCACCACCGTTGGCGTTGTCTGGCCCGACCCCGGCGGCAGACACTGGTCACGCTCGACCATCCCCAATCGGAGGACAGCTACTCGACCACTGCCTTCCGCCTCACTGACATCCCCGTCAAGAACAGCTGAATGGACCTAGCCCAAATGCGTCGCCGTGTGTTTCTGTCCGGTGCGATCCTGACCGGTGTCGGGTTGCCGGTAATGGCCGGGTGCAAGGCCCCTGGTTGTCGAAGCGTCAGGCCGGCCCCACTTCCGCAGCAGCGTCGGCGTCGGCGGGTAGGGCGTCAGGGGCGGCCGTGCCTGGGGCGTCGGGGGCGTCTCAGGGCTGGCAGGAGCTTGATGCTCACGTCATGGGTCATCACCTGGGGATCCAGGTCTCGCCGCTGGTGCGCCGCGACGACAAGACTACCGTCCTGGCCCTGAAGCTGACGCGGGCCAAGGACGACCCCGCGGTCAAGGACATCGCAGACGCCTCCGGTGACAGCAGCAGCAACACCTTCGAGGCATCCATGCCTTTGTCACGCCCCGGTCGCCTGAGGAGATCCGACTGGGGCGCCAACGGGGTGCGTCTGCTGGACCTGCCCAGCAAACGGGCGTGGGTAGCCACCGCCAGCGTGGAGGAACAAGGTCAGGACAACTACAACAAGCTGTCGCTCAAACCGGGTGAGTCCACCAGCTGCTTCGTGCTCTTCGGGCCGGTGGACGCCAAGGAGGTCACCGTCTTCGTCCCCCAGGCCGGCTTCGTCACCGTCAACGTCCTCGACAGCAGTGCCGCAGCAGCCTCCAGCATCGACCTGAGGCCATCGACAAGGCCTTCGACAGCGTCGCCAACCCCGACTACAAAGGCAAAGCCCGACCAGGCTCTGGCCGCCCCGGTGCCCATTGAGCGCTACACGGGCACTGGATGACTCCACCAGCACCCACACAGGAAGCAAGGACATCACCGTCACCCTCGCATCAGATGTCACTTTCGCCTCCGACTCAGCCGACCTGGCCCCCGCCGCCGAGACCCAGCCCAAACCGTCGCCGGCCAGCTGAACCAGTACCCCGACGGCGGGACGCTCACGATCGTGGGGCACACCGACGACGTCCAGGACGACGCCTACACCAGCCCCTCTCCGAGAAGCGCGCCAACGCGGTCAAGACCAGGCTCGAGCAGCTCACCGCTCGACACGTGGCAGACATCCGTCTCCGGCAAGGGCGAGTCCGAGCCCAAGGTCAAGGACACCAGCGACGAGGCCCGGGCCGTCAACCGGCGCGTCGAGATCACCCTGACCCCCACCGGCGGCACCGTCCCCAAGGGCAGCACCACCGCCACCCCCAGCAGTAGTGGTGGTAAGCTGCCAGACCCCAGGCCCGGTTGCCAGGGCACCGAAGGCGTCACCGTCAAGCATGACAACGGCGCCCAGCTCACCATCACCCTGGACCACGTCACCCGCCAAGGCGGCTACACTCCTCGGACAGCTCCACACCACCCTCAGCGCGAAGAAGGACTCCCGCCCCAGCGGCCTCGAGATCTGGCTCGGCGACAAAAGAGGTTCTCTTCTCCAACTCCCGCAGCGAGGACGGCAGCAGCGAGCCCACCGAGCTCTCCTCCAATGGGTTGACCCTCCTGGCCGGAGGCGAGCGCATCTACCCCGCCGACTACCTCGACGCCGGCTTCAAGACCCACGTCCCCCTCACCGAGCTCCAGCTCACTCCCCCTATCAAGGCCGGCACCACCACCGTCTCGCGTCGTCTGGCCCGACCCGGCGAGCGACACCGTCACCCTCGACCACGCAGCACCCAGGAAAGAAGTCGCCGACTTCGCCTTCCGCCTCACCGACATCCCCATCAAGAACAGCTGACGGCGTATCCGGGCCTACCTCAAGGCGGAGAGGTCGTCCCCGTCCTTGCGAGAGGGAGAGACAAGGACGGGGACAACCGGCTTCTCCACTCCCCTCCCCCATCCGGTGCTCAACCGACGGCTTCACCGTAGCCAGCCCGGCACCCCTCGGACCATGGGCAGATGCCCCGTGGAGGACCCGAGGCGGTCCCCAGGCAGGACCGGGGACCGCCCGGACAACCCAGAGAGCGAAGAACGGCGTCGGCCGCCTCCCGGATGAGGAGGCGGCCGACGCCGTCGTGAAGAAGGGCCTCAGGCCTTGGTGACGTCCATCGGGATGCCCAGCCCATGGTGGTGGTCATGGTGGCCTTGAGGATGTAGCAGCCCTTCGAGGTCGAGGCTTGAGGCGCGGGATCTCCTCCAGGGCGGCCTGGAAGTTCTCCGTCAGCTGCTCCTCGGAGAAGGAGGCCTGCCGATGATGAAGTGGAGGTTGAGGCGCGGTCACGCGGAACTCGATACAGCCGCCCTTGATGTCGGAGACTGGCCTTGGCCACGTCCATCGTCACGGTGCCGGTGCGGGGTTGGGCATGAGGCCCGGGGGCCCAGGACGCGGCAGGCGGCCGACCTTGCCCATGAGGGTCCGGGGTGGCCACAGCGGCGTCGAAGTCCGTGTAGCCCTTGGCGACCTTCTCGATAGAGCTCGTCGCCACCGACCTCGTCCGCGCCGGCGGCGAGGCCTGCTCGGCACGCTCACCCTGGGCGAAGACGACGACGCGGGCGGTCTTACCGGTACCGTGCGGCAGGGACACGGTGCCGCGGACCATCTGGTCCGCCTTACGGGGGTCGACTCCCAGGCGGAAGACGACATCCACGGTGGCGTCGAACTGGTGATGGAGGTGGACTTGGCCAGGTGAACGGCCTCGGCCGGGGTGTAGAGGACTCCGGACTGGATCTTCTCAGCCGCGGCGCGTGTAGGCCTTGGGCGCTTGGTCATCTGCTTCTCCTTGCAGTCGTGGTGTTCGGGCCGCGCGAGGCCCTTCCACGGTTTCGTATGCGGGGTTGAGTTGAGAGAACCGGCGGACCGACGAGTGCCTCAGGCCTCGACGGTGATGCCCATGGAGCAGGGCGGTGCCGGCGATGATCTTGGCGGCGGTCTCGACGTCGTTGGCGTTGAGGTCGGGCATCTTGGACTCGGCGATCTCACGCACCTGGGCCTTGGTCAGGAGGCCACCTTCACGGTGTGGGGGTGGCGGATCCCTAGGGACGCCCGCGGCCTTCTTGATGAGCTCGGCGGCCGGAGGGTCTTGGTGATGAAGGTGAAGGAGCGGTCCTCGTAGACGGTGATCTCCACGGGGATGACGTTGCCGCGCTGCTGACTCGGTCGCCGCGTTGTAGCCTTGCAGAACTCCATGATGTTGACGCCGTGGGCACCAGGGCGGGGCCGATCGGCGGAGCAGGGTTGGCCTGGCCGGCCTGGATCTGGAGCTTGATCAGCCCGGCGACCTTCTTCTCTGGGGGCCATAGGAATGGGTCCTTCTTACTTGTCCGGATGTGCTGCACGCCTGCCGTGCAGCCGTGGGTCATGCGCACACTGGCGCTCATCGTAGCCCGCTGCCGGGCCGAGCAGGGCGCCCGGTGCGCGGTATCTACAGGACATCGGCCTGTGATTCATGGCTCTCATGCCGTGGCCGCTCGCGCGGCCCGGGCGGCTCGGCCCGACGACGCCTGTTCTGCGTCGTCGGGCCACAGCTCGATGTCGAGGCCTTTCTTCGGGTCCGCCTCAGATCTTGGCAACCTGGGTGAAGGAGAGCTCGGCCGGGGTGTCACGGCCGAACTAGGGGAGATGAGCACCTGGAGCTTCTGAGTGTCAGGGGTGGATCTCGGGGATCGTGGCCGGGAGGGACTCGAAGGGCCGTCGGTGACGATGACGGACTCGCCGACCTCGAAGGCGACCTCGAGACCTGACCACCAGTGGCGATCTGGGTGCCGGAGCCGGACTCGGGGGCAGTGGCCTCCGCCGCGGCGGCCTCATGGCGGCGATCTCCTCGGGCGTGGGGCCGAGGCTGGGCGACGGCCTCCTCGAAGGTCAGCAGCACCGGGTTGTGGCGGTCCCCCACGAAGCCGGTGACGGCCGGGGTGTCCGTGATGGTGCGCCACACCTTGTCCGAGGTCTCCGGGTCATCGGGTCCATGCGCACGAACACGTAGCCGGGGATGCGTACCCGGGAGACTTCCTTCTTCTTGTTGCCGTTCTTGATCCTCGATGACCGTCTCCATGGGGACGGTGGCATCGAAGATGTGAGTCTCGACCTCGAAGTTCTCGGCGCGGGCCATGATGTCGGCGGCCACGCGGCGCGTCGTAGCCGGAGTAGGTGTGCAGCACGTACCACTGCCCTGGCAGGGGCCGACATCTGGCGGCGGAACTCGGCCAGCGGGTCGACGACGGGCGCCTCCTCAGCCGGCCCGACCGGCTCAGCGGCGGCGTCGGGCTGCGCCTCGGCCATCGGCGGTCTCATCGGTCTCGGCGACCTCAACCGATTCGACGGCGTCACCGGCGTCGTCGGCCGCGAGCGAGCGAGGACCTCAAGGTCGTCGGCGGTGGTCTGCGAGGAGACATCCTCAGACATTACGGTGTACCTGCTTTCCAGTGGCGTGAGACGAGCGGATGCGACGGGCTGCGCGCGAGCAGCGGCGCCGTCGGGAGTGAGACATGGTCAGGGGCGGAACCGAGCACCCCCTGATGAGGGCGCGACCCGCAGAAACCGGGACGTCAGGCGAAGAGCCACATGACGGCCCGGTTGAAGGCGAAGTCCAGCACCCCGGTGAAGGCCATGATGGCGATGATGAAGACGACCACCACGGTGAAGTAGGTCCACAGCTCGTTCATGGTGGGCCAGACAACCTTGCGCAGCTCGTCAATGACCTGGCGGATGAACAGGGCGATGCGCGCAGAAGCCGCGCTTCCTGCCCGACTTGCCTCGCCGCGGCGCGTGCGCTCTCGCTCGCGAATCTGGGTCCTCAGGGTCGACGGTCAGGTCAGTTTCCGCACAGCGGGAGAAGACGAAACCGACGGGATCTCCCGACAGATCCGCCGTTCTCAGCGAGGGCAGGCGGGACTCGAACCCACAACCGCCGGTTTGGAGACCGGTGCGCTACGAGTGCGCCACTGCCCTTCAGCGGTGCTCTAGTTGCCATACGAGCAGGCCTTTGCGGTAACCGCTGGCCGTGGGGTGCGCCACGCCGAGGCCGACCGGAGGAGAATCCGCCTCGCCGCGGCCCCGGAGGCGCCCCAGGTGCCGTCGCTGATGTCATCACCGGCAGATCGGACGTGTTTTAGGACGTGCGGGCCTCGCAGGTCGTGGGACCATAGTCGGGTGACACCTGCACCCCACGCACCGCGTTTCCGCCCGCCTGTCCGCCATCGCCCCTCCGCCACCCCTGGCCGTCGACGCCAAGGCCAAGGCCCTCAAGGCCGCCGGCCGCCCGTCATCGGCTTCGGTGCCGGAGAGCCCGACTTCCCGACCCCCGACTACATCGTTGAGGCCGCCGTCGCCGCCGCGAAGGACCCGGCCAACCACAAGTACTCGCCCGCCAAGGGCCTGCCGGTCCTGCGCGAGGCCATCGCCGCCAAGACGCTGCGCGACTCCGGCTAGCGAGGTCTCCCCGACGACATCCTGGTCACCAACGGCGGCAAGCAGGCCGTCTTCCAGGCCTTCGCCGCGATCGTCGACCCCGGTGACGAGGGTCCTGCTGCCCGCGCCGTACTGGACCACCCTACCCCGAGGGCCATCGCCTGGCCGGGGGCACCACGGTCGAGGTCTTCGCCGGGCCGACCAGGACCACAAGGTCAGCGTCGACCAGCTCGAGGCCGCGCGCACGGAGCGCACCAAGGTGCTGCTGCTGTGCTCTCCGTCGAACCCGACCGGCTCGGTCTATTCTCCCGAGGAGCTGACCGCCATCGGCCAGTGGGCCCTTGAGCACGGCATCTGGGTCATCACCGACGAGATCTACGAGCACCTCCTCACGACGGCGCCCAGACCGCGCACGTCGTCAAGCTGGTTCCCGAGCTCGCCGAGCAGACGATCGTCCTCAACGGGTGGCCAAGACCTACGCCATGACCGGATGGCGTGGGCTGGATGATCGCCTCAGTGATGTCATCAAGGCGGCCACGAACGCAGTCCCACCTGACCTCCAACGTCGCCAACGTCTCCCAGCGCGCGGCGCTGGCGGCCGTCAGCGGCGACCTGACCGCCGTCAAGCAGATGCGCACCGCCTTCGACCGGCGCCGGCGCACCATGGTGGAGATGCTCTCGCAGATCGAGGGGCTGACCGTGCCCGTGCCCCGCGGCGCCTTCACGCCTACCCCAGCATCGAGGGGCTCGTCGGGCGCACGCTGCGCGCGCACCACGATCGACAGCTCGGCCACGCTGGCCGCGCTCGTCGCCGAGCACGCCGAGGTCGCCATTGTCCCCGGCGAGGCCTTCGGCCCCTCAGGCTTCGTGCGGCTGTCCTACGCACCGCGACGACGACCTGGTCGAGGGCGTGGGCCGGGTCCAAGCTGCTGGCCGAGGTCGACTAGAAGCGGTCGCCACTCCCCTCTCGAGCCGGGCAGCTCCTCGCGGTGCCCGGCTCGAGGCTCGTACCATGTGGTTTCAGGCGGGGGCCTCCTCGTCCTCGCGGGACTTATCATGCGATTCAGTGCCCGCCCACTCCCGACGATGAACGTCGCGCCGCCGATCCCAGTACCGAGCCCGAGGTGCTGGAGTACCTCGCCAGGGCTTTTTCCCGACCCTACGGCCGGTTGTCGCCGCCAATCCCGCCATCCCGCGGTGCTGCGCGAGCAGAGTTCTCCAGATGGGCGCGACGATCTCCCCACGTGTCACCCGCGTCCCCCACCAGCGCTGCGGCCCGCATCGGACACGAACCGTCTGAGGACCGCGGAAACCGCGTGCCTGCCCACGGCATCGACCGCGGACTACAGCAGCATCTCGACGTACGCCGCGATCCCCGTGGAGACAGCTCCTCAGGCGATGCTGCTGGGAGCCGCGTCAGCGGCACCAGCGACAACCTCAGCCCCGGGACCGCACCGGCTCCAGCGACCATGGCACTGCCCGCAGCGCCGCCCGCATCCGGCACTGCCCCAGCAGCCTCGGGCACCGGCACCGTCCCTCGACCGTCCTGCGCCTCGTTCCGGCTCTCCTGTCAGGCTGATGACCGCACTGGTTGTCGCTCTGATCCTGGTGGTCGCTGCGGCCGGGAGTCCTCGGCGGCATGCTGCTGGCGAACCGTGGACGACAGTCCGATGCGACATCCGCCTCGTCCGCCACGCGGCCCCTCCTCAAGCGCGGAATTACCTGCGGCAGAGCAGGCCGTACCTCCACCGCCGGACCGATACTCCCCAGCGGCCCGCCCTTCCCACGTCCACAACGACGTACTCCTACCAGTACGTGGAGGCCCTTCGAAGAACATCTCCTGCGTCCTCTCCAACGAGGGAGTCGGTTGCTCGATCCTGGAGCGGGACTACGCCTCCTCCGGGATGCAGGACTGCTCCGACCGGGAGTTCTCCATCGTGGTGCTCGCCAGCCGAACCGAGGTCCGCTGCGAGAGGAGTACCTGGGAAGCCGGGGGACACCCTTCCACACCACTCCAGTACGAGCAGACCACGACCTTCTCCGACTACGCGCTACCTCGCAGACCAGGGGATGACCTGCTGGAACACGACCACCGGACGAGGATTCACCATCTCGGGAGTCACTCATCCGCTTCTGACGGCCTCGAGCGGGCACCCGGTAGGGGCTGTCAGTGGGCCCCGCGGCGGGCCTGGATCTCACGGCCTTGAGCCAACCAGGTCTCAGCGGGCCAGGCGCCCCTCGGCGTCAGGGCGCCACGGACCGCCGCCCCGCG
>BNJS01000571.1_pt1 | contig 54445 bp, 66 predicted proteins | sample 8540461 | NCBI WGS metagenome assembly BNJS01 (sample SAMD00202454, study PRJDB9452) | human saliva metagenome | isolation source: human saliva | place: Japan
CAAACGTTTGCGTAAAATGAAGAAAACTATTTTTAACTACTTTTAAAATAAAAGTGTTGATTTTTTTGTATCAAAGTGCTAGTATAATAGTATGTAATATAGATAAAGATAGGAGTCATCCCATGATTGAATTTCAAAATGTTAGTAAGTTGTATGGTGATAAAGAGGCTTTGAGCAATCTCAATCTGCAGATTGAAAATGGAGAGATTATGGGCTTAATTGGCCATAATGGTGCTGGGAAATCGACCACTATAAAATCTTTAGTCAGTATCATTTCGCCCAGCAGTGGTCGTATTTTGGTAGACGGTCAGGAGTTATCGGAAAATCGCTTGGCTATCAAACGAAAGATTGGCTACGTAGCAGACTCTCCTGACTTATTTTTACGTTTAACGGCCAATGAATTTTGGGAATTGATTGCCTCATCCTATGATCTGACTAGCTCTGACTTGGAGACTAGTCTAGCTAGGCTATTGAACGTTTTTGATTTTGCTGAAAATCGTTATCAGGTTATTGAAACCCTTTCTCACGGAATGCGTCAGAAAGTCTTTGTCATCGGAGCACTCTTGTCTGATCCCGATATTTGGGTCTTGGACGAACCCTTGACTGGTTTGGATCCCCAGGCTGCCTTTGATTTGAAGCAAATGATGAAGGAACATGCACAAAAAGGCAAGACAGTCTTGTTTTCAACTCATGTCCTAGAGGTAGCTGAGCAAGTCTGTGATCGGATTGCCATTTTGAAAAAGGGGCATTTGATTTATTGTGGTAGCGTAGAGGACTTGAGAAAAGACCACCCAGACCAGTCTTTGGAAAGTATCTACCTTAGCCTTGCTGGTAGAAAAGAGGAGGTTTCAGATGCGTCTCAAGGTCATTAAAAAATTAGTTGATATCAATATCCTCTATTCATCTCAAGAAGCTAATCTGGCTAACCTACGAAAGAAGCAGGCTAAGAATCCTGGGAAAAAAGTAAATGTTTCCGCTAGAGTCCTAAGTTCTTACATTTTTTTCAGTCTCTTGATGCTCATCTTTTTTAGTATTATAGCCATTCATTTTCCTTTTGAGGAAATGCCAAGTTTATTTTTAGTATCATGGTTGCTATTTTTACTGGTGCTTGCTTTTTCAACTTCTTTCACTGCATTTTACAATGTCTTTTATGAGAGTAAGGACTTGGCATCTTATAGGCCCTATGCTTTTAAAGAATCAGAGATTATAATTGCTAAAGGACTGTCTGTCCTCTTGCCAGCTCTAGCAGGAATTGTACCAATCCCTAGCTTATTTTTCTAGTCCTCTATATTAGGCTAGCTCCTTCTCTTTGGCTGGGTTTTCCTTTGATGCTACTGTCCTTGACCTTATTATTTGTCTCTGTTACTTTAGTGATGGTAGTGGCCGTACATTTCTTGGCTCAGACTAGGGTCTTCAGAAAGTATCAGTCTATTTTTTCGAATGTGATGATTGGGATAGGGGTTCTCATACCTTTAATATTTGTCCTCTTTCTACAGTCGACTTTTGGAAGTATTGTTGACAAAGTTAGAGACATTCCATTTCTCCTTTATCCTCTTCATATCTTTTACAAAATAGCAGTGGAGCCTTTTTCGACAGAAGCCATACTGGGTCTGCTCGCTTGGATAGCTCTAACTGTTTTCTTGCTTTACCTGACCAAAAAGAAGGTTTTTCCTCATTTTTATGACGTGATTCTGCTTAACAGTGAGGAGAAGGTCAAGAAAGAACGTCGCAGTAAGGAGAGAATTTCAACTACTAAAAAGGGATTTTTCCGTATGGTTTTACGCTACCACCTCACCCTCTTGGGACAGGGGACTGGCGTGATTACAGTGCTTTTTACAAGTGCTTTCCTTCCTTATCTCATGATGATCGGTCTGATTTCCAAAATCCGAGATTCTCAGATAGTTCCAGACATTCATCCTCCATACTGGTTACCCTTGTTTTTTATAGCTCTCTTTATAGCAGTTGTCAATAACAATATCACCAGCCTGCATTCAATTGCCTTGTCCTTGGAGAGGGAAAATGTTGATTTTCTTAAGAGTTTACCCTTTGACTTTGCTCGTTATGTGAAAGTGAAATTTTGGATTATATTTGCTGTCCAGTCCTTTTTACCAGTTCTGACTTTACTTGGTCTTTCTCTATATCTAGGCTTGCCCATCCTTTCGATGATTTACCTTCTTGTGGCATGGATCCTTGCCAGTGTCATCCTTTCTTGCCACCATTACCTTAAGGACGTGAAAAATCTATCAACCAATTGGAGTAGCATTACGGAATTGGTGAACCGTTCAAATCGTATAGTAGCAATGGTTTTATTGTTAATTTATAGTGTAATCCTAATGGCCCTTGTAATAGGGAGCTTATTCTTGGTTCAGTCTCTCCCCTATCCTTGCCATCAGCTTGGGAGTAGGAGCTCTTATCCTCTTGCTTGCTCTTGCTATTTTTGGCTATCATTACTACCTGTCACGCATATTGACAGAAATAGAAAAAAGATGAGATAGTTGGTCGCTTGCTTGATAAATTCAATTCGACAAACGTTTTTATAGTTTGTTAGAATGTAGTTGTAAATGATTAAGATTGGTAATCAAAAAAATATAGGGAGGAATGTTTTGAATAAGAAATATAATATAGTTCTATTATTGTTGTTTATAGTTTATTTATTTGGATATTTTTCAATTTCAAAAACGTTAATTCCTATAATGTGTGTGATCCAAGTATTTTTGATAGAACATATATTTAGAGTTCGAAATAGAATTATGCAGATAGGTGAAATTATAATTATTGTTGCTTCTATAATATTATTTATTGATAGTATATTGAGTTTGTAACAAAAAGGCTTCTCTATAAAATCAAATTTTCCAGATACCTGCTGAAGCTGATTTATATCCTCATATTTTCTTCTACTATCTTCGTCACTAAACTTGACAGACATATATTGCAGGTACAGCCTCTATACCTACAATCTCACAGTTAACCTGAGGCTAGTTTCCTAGTTTGTTCTTTGATTTTCGTTGAATTTTATTTAATAAAAAGAGATGCTCCCCCAAGACGGAAGAGCATCTTTTATTGTGATTCTCACACAAATATTTCTAACTTTTTATTAGTATAGTATACTATTTTTTAAAATGAAAGTAAAAAAGCAAGGGTAGTTTCTTTTTTGAGAATTGTCACAAAATTTGCTATAATAGTGACTATGAATAGAATAAGAGTCAGCAAAAGGGTTGAAAAAAAGCTTGCCAAAGGGCTTGTTTTACTAGAAGCCAGCGACCTTGAGAATGTCAATCTCAAGGATCAGGAAGTAGAAGTTCATAGTCAAGAAGGAAACTTTCTTGGGACTGCCTACCTTTCTCAGCAAAACAAGGGCTTGGGCTGGTTTGTGAGCACAGACAAGGTGACCTTCAATCAAGCTTTCTTTGAAACGCTGTTTAGACAAGCTAAAGAAAAGAGAAGTGCCTACTATCAAGATGAATTGACAACTGCCTTTCGTCTCTTCAACCAAGAGGGAGATGGCTTTGGCGGTCTGACAGTGGACCTTTATGGCGACTATGCTGTTTTTTCTTGGTATAACTCTTATGTTTATCAGATTCGTCAGACCATCTCAGAAGCCTTTAGACAGGTTTTTCCTGAGGTCTTAGGAACCTATGAGAAGATCCGCTTTAAGGGTTTGGACTATGAATCTGCCCATGTTTATGGTCAAGAAGCACCTGACTTCTTCACTGTTTTGGAAAATGGTGTTCTGTATCAGGTCTTTATGAATGATGGCTTGATGACAGGGATTTTCTTAGACCAGCATGAAGTTCGCGGTAGTTTAGTGGATGGATTGGCTATGGGTAAATCCTTGCTCAATATGTTTTCCTACACAGCAGCCTTTTCAGTAGCTGCGGCCATGGGAGGAGCTAGCCAGACAACTTCGGTTGACCTAGCTAAACGTTCACGAGAATTGTCTCAAGCGCATTTTCAGGCAAATGGAATCAGCACAGACGACCATCGTTTTATAGTCATGGATGTCTTTGAGTATTTCAAAGTATGCTAAGCGAAAAGGCTTGACCTACGATGTGATTGTCCTAGATCCGCCTAGCTTTGCTCGGAACAAAAAACAAACTTTCTCTGTGGCCAAGGATTATCACAAGTTGATTTCCCAGAGTCTTGAGATTTAAATCCAGGAGGGATTATCATTGCTAGTACCAATGCTGCCAATGTTTCCCGCCAGAAATTTACAGAACAAATTGATAAAGGCTTTGCAGGAAGAAGTTACCAAATTTTAAACAAATACGGTCTTCCAGCAGATTTCGCCTATAATAAAAAAGATGAAAGTAGTAATTACCTCAAGGTGATTAGTATGAAGGTTAGTAAATGAAATTAATCGTTTCAGTAATGCCAAGAAGTTTAGAGGAAGCTCAGGCTCTGGATGCCACGAGGTATCTGGATGCCGACATCATTGAATGGCGTGCCGACTATCTGCCTAAGGAAGCAATTTTGCAGGTGGCTCCAGCTATTTTTGAAAAATTCGCAGGCCGTGAGTTGGTTTTCACCCTGCGAACTCGCTCTGAGGGGGGAGAAATCGACCTTTCTCCAGAAGAATATATCCATCTAATCAAGGAAGTTGCGCAACTCTATCAACCAGACTATATTGATTTTGAGTACTTTAGCTACAAGGATGTTTTTGAGGAAATGCTGGACTTCTCAAATCTTGTTTTGAGTTACCACAATTTCCAAGAAACACCTGAAAATATGATGGAAATCTTGTCAGAGTTGACGAGCTTAAATCCAAAACTTGTTAAGGTAGCGGTGATGGCTCACACGGAGCAGGATGTGCTAGACTTGATGAACTATACACGAGGCTTTAAAACCCTCAATCCTGAGCAGGAGTATGTAACTATTTCTATGGGCAAGGTGGGCAAGGTCTCTCGTATCACTGCGGATGTGACAGGTTCTAGCTGGTCCTTTGCTAGTCTAGATGAAGCAAGTGCCCCAGGTCAGATTTCCCTAGCTAACATGAAAAAAATTTGGGAGATTTTGGATGAAGCTTGATGGCTATACACGTTTAGCTGCCGTTGTTGCCAATCCTATTAAGCATTCTATTTCCCCCTTTATTCACAATAGTGCCTTTGAGGCGACAGCTACCAATGGTGCTTACGTGGCTTGGGAGATTGAAGCGGGTGACTTGGCAGAAACAGTGGCTAATATTCGTCGCTACCAGATGTTTGGCATCAACCTGTCCATGCCCTATAAGGAGCAGGTGATTCCTTATTTGGATGAATTGAGCGATGAAGCGCGCTTGATTGGTGCGGTTAATACGGTTGTCAATGAGAATGGCAATTTAATTGGATATAATACAGATGGCAAGGGATTTTTTAAGAGCTTGCCTTCTTTTACAATTTCAGGTAAGAAGATGACCCTGCTGGGTGCAGGTGGTGCGGCTAAATCCATTCTGGCGCAAGCTATTTTGGATGGTGTCAGTCAGATTTCAGTCTTTGTTCGTTCAGTTTCTATGGAAAAAAACAAGACCTTACCTAGACAAGTTACAGGAGCAGACAGGCTTTAAAGTGGACTTGTATGCTTTAGAAGATGTTTCTGAACTGCAAGCAAGGATTGCTGAGTCGGATTTACTGGTCAATGCGACAAGTGTAGGGATGGATGGTCAATCATCTCCAGTTCCTGAAAACATTGTCCTATCAGAAACTCTTTTAGTAGCAGATATCATTTACCAACCCTTTGAAACACCCATTTTTGAAATGGGCTAGAAGTCAGGGGCAATCCAGCGGTCAATGGTCTGGGAATGTTGCTCTATCAAGCTGCAGAAGCTTTTCAACTGTGGACAGGCAAAGGAAATGCCGACAGAAGAGATTTGGCAGTCCTTAACAGAAAAATACCAATAAAGAAAAAGGGAGATTCTCCTATGAAAATCAGAATCGATATTCCTCATCATCCTTATGATATTCAGATTGAAAAAGGTTGTCTGGCTCAGGCTGGTCAATGGTTGCGAGAACTCTGGCAACCACAAAAAGTAGTCATTGTAACAGACAACCATGTAGCTTCTCTCTATGCAGAGAAGGTCAAGCTCAGCCTAGAAGATGCTGGTTTTCAGGTAGCAGTATTTGACTTTTTAGAAGGCGAAGAAAGAAAGAATTTAACCACTGTTCAGAAAGTCTATGAATTCCTTTAGTTAAGCAGGGGTCTGACTCGTAGCGATGGAATCGTGGCTCTTGGTGGTGGTGTCGTTGGGAGACCTGGCTGGTTTTGTAGCCTCTACCTATATGCGGGGCATTCACTTTGTTCAGATTCCGACTAGCTTGACAGCCCAGGTGGATTCTTCTATCGGTGGAAAGACAGGTGTCAACACTCCATTTGCTAAGAATATGGTGGGTACCTTTGCCCAACCAGATGGGGTTCTGATTGATCCGCTTGTCCTTGAAACACTTGGAAAAGAGAGTTGATTGAAGGAATGGGTGAGGTTATCAAGTATGGCTTGATTGAGGATCCAGAACTGTGGGCTCTTTTGACGGAGCTGGATGGTTCTGTAGAGAGCATTCTGGAACATGCAGAGACTTTGATTGAACATTCTTGTCAGGTCAAGCGCAAGATGGTGGTTGAGGATGAGCTGGACAATGGTGTACGCCTTTACCTCAATTTTGGCCACACTATTGGCCATGCCATTGAAGCGACGGCTGGTTATGGGAAGGTCATGCATGGAGAAGCTGTGGCCATGGGCATGGTACAGATTTCCAAGGTTGCTGAGGAAAAAGGTCTCATGCCAGCTGGCATAACTCAGTCTATTACAGAGATGTGTCAGAAATTTGGCTTGCCTGTTGACTATGAAAACTGGGATGTTGACAAGCTTTATCAGGCTTTGACTCATGATAAGAAAGCGCGTGGCAATACCTTGAAATTGGTCTTGGTGCCAGAGCTTGGTTCAGCGACCATTCACCCAGTTTCTCTGGAAGAGATGAAAGACTACTTGGTAAAATAAGGAGAGTGTATGAGATATTTAACTGCAGGAGAATCACACGGTCCCCGTCTGACGGCTATCATTGAAGGAATTCCAGCTGGACTTCTTTTGACAGCAGAGGATATCAATGAGGACTTGAAACGCCGTCAGGGTGGCTACGGTCGTGGTGGTCGTATGAAGATTGAGAGTGACCAGGTTGTCTTTACTTCGGGTGTTCGCCACGGGAAGACGACTGGAGCTCCCATTACCATGGATGTCGTCAATAAGGACCATCAGAAATGGCTGGATATCATGTCTGCGGAGGACATTGAAGACCGCCTAAAAAGCAAACGAAAAATCACCCATCCTCGCCCAGGACATGCCGATTTGGTTGGGGGCATCAAGTACCGTTTTGATGATTTGCGTAATTCCTTGGAGCGTTCATCAGCTCGTGAAACCACCATGCGGGTGGCAGTTGGGGCAGTAGCCAAACGCCTCTTGGCTGAGCTGAATATGGAGACTGCCAACCATGTCGTAGTCTTTGGTGGCAAGGAAATCGATGTTCCTGAGAATCTCACAGTTACTGAGATTAAGGAAAGAGCTGCCCAGTCTGAAGTTTCTATTGTCAACCAAGAAAGAGAACAGGAAATCAAGGATTATATTGACCAAATCAAACGTGACGGTGATACCATCGGTGGGGTTGTGGAGACAGTCGTTGGAGGTGTTCCAGTTGGTCTTGGTTCCTATGTCCAATGGGACAGAAAATTAGATGCCAGACTTGCCCAAGCTGTTGTCTCTATCAATGCCTTTAAAGGGGTAGAATTTGGTCTTGGCTTTGAAGCAGGTTACCGTAAAGGCAGCCAGGTCATGGATGAAATTCTCTGGTCTAAAGAAGACGGCTATACTCGCCGTACCAATAATTTAGGTGGCTTTGAAGGTGGTATGACCAATGGGCAACCCATCGTTGTTCGTGGCGTCATGAAACCCATTCCTACTCTCTACAAACCACTTATGAGTGTGGATATCGAAACCCATGAACCCTACAAGGCAACTGTGGAGAGAAGTGATCCGACCGCTCTTCCAGCTGCCGGTGTGGTCATGGAAGCCGTTGTGGCAACGGTTCTGGCACAAGAAATTCTTGAAAAATTCTCATCAGACAATCTAGAGGAATTAAAAGAAGCGGTATCCAAACATCGAGAGTATGCAAAGAACTATTAAGGAGTTCCTATGGCAAAAACAGTCTATATCGCAGGCCTTGGTCTGATTGGTGCCTCTATGGCACTCGGGATCAAACGCGATCATCCAGATTATAAAATTTTGGGTTATAATCGCAGTCAAGCTTCGAGAGATATCGCCTTGAAAGAAGGCATGATTGATCGTGCAACGGATGATTTTGCCAGTTTTGCTCCTTTGGCAGATATCATTATCCTCAGCTTGCCGATTAAACAAACCATTGCTTTCATTAAGGAGTTGGCGAACTTGGACTTGAAAGAAGGTGTCATTATTTCAGATGCTGGTTCGACCAAGTCAGCCATTGTGGATGCAGCGGAGCAGTATTTGGCTGGCAAGTCTGTTCGCTTTGTCGGGGCCCATCCCATGGCTGGTAGTCACAAGACAGGGGCTGCTTCTGCGGATGTCAATCTTTTTGAAAATGCCTATTATATCTTTACACCTTCGAGTCTGACAGGTCAGGATACGATTGAGGAAATGAGGGACTTGCTTTCAGGTCTTCATGCCCGTTTTATCGAGATTGATGCCAAGGAGCATGATCGTGTCACTTCTCAGATTAGCCATTTTCCTCATATTCTGGCTTCCAGTCTCATGGAGCAGACCGCGGTCTATGCTCAAAAACATGAGATGGCAAGACGCTTTGCGGCAGGTGGTTTTCGAGATATGACTCGGATTGCGGAAAGCGAGCCAGGTATGTGGACTTCCATTCTCTTGTCCAATCGTGAGACTATCCTAGAGCGGATTGAGGATTTTAAGGAACGTTTGGATGAGGTTGGTCAGGCAATCAGCAAGGGAGATGAAGAGCAAATCTGGAACTTTTTCAACCAAGCGCGTGAGCAACGTCAGGCCATGGAAATCCATAAGCGTGGTGGAGTGGACAGCTCTTATGACCTCTATGTCGATGTTCCCGATGAAGAAGATGTCATCTTGAGGATTTTGGAACTGCTACGTGGAACTTCCTTGGTCAATATTCATATCAACGAGGAAAACCGTGAAGATATTCACGGGATTCTACAAATTTCATTTAAAAATGCTCAAGACTTGGAAAGAGCCGAGCACCTCATAACAGAAAATACCGACTACACAGTCGTTATCAAATAAGGAGAAAATTATGTCAAATATTTACGATAGTGCAAACGAACTCAGTCGCGGTCTACGCGAATTACCAGAATACAAGGCTGTCAAAGCAGCTAAAGATGCTATTTCAGCAGATGCTGAGGCAAGCAAAAATCTTTTACAGAATATGTTGCTTTCCAAGAGGAAATTCAAAAGACTAGCACAGACAGGTCAAATGCCAGATGCTTCCTTTCAAGCGAAAATGGAAAGGCTTTGGTAAAGCAGATTCAGGGGAATAGCCTCTTGTCAGAATTCTTTACCAAGCAACAACAATTGGCAATTTACCTTTCTGACATTGAAAAAATTGTTTTCGAACCAGTTTCAGAATTGCTAAAATAAGAAAATAACTATCATAAAGTCAGAAATTTTTAAGGAATTTCTGGCTTTTTATGATAAAATAAGTAAAAGTATTGCAAGTATGAGGTCCAGTATGAAACTAAAAACAAACATTAGCCACTTACACGGCAGTATCCGAGTTCCAGGTGACAAGTCTATAAGCCATCGTTCCATTATCTTTGGAAGTTTGGCTGAGGGTGAGACCAAGGTTTATGATATCTTGCGTGGTGAAGACGTCCTTTCGACCATGCAGGTCTTTCGTGACCTTGGTGTTGAGATTGAGGATAAAGATGGGGTTATTACCATTCAAGGTGTAGGTATGGATGGCTTAAAAGCTCCACAAAATGCCCTTGATATGGGAAATTCTGGAACCTCGATTCGCCTGATTTCAGGTGTTCTTGCTGGTGCAGACTTTGAAGTAGAAATGTTTGGAGATGACAGTCTTTCCAAACGTCCTATGGATCGTGTGACGATTCCACTGAAAAAAATGGGCGTCAGCATTTCAGGGCAAACTGAGCGAGACCTGCCTCCCCTTCATTTAAAAGGGACGAAAAACCTAACACCTATTCAGTATGAGTTGCCAATTGCCTCTGCCCAAGTTAAGTCAGCCTTGATGTTTTGCGGCCTTGCAGGCTCAGGGGGAGTCTGTTATTATCGAAAAAGAGTGCACCCGTAATCATACTGAAGATATGTTGCAACAATTTGGTGGTCATTTAAGTGTGGACGGGCAAGAAAATCACAGTCCAAGGGACCACAAAAATTGACAGGACAAAAAGGTGGTTGTTCCAGGAGATATTTCAGTGCAGCCTTTTTGGCTGGTCGCAGGTTTGATTGTTCCAAATTCTCGTGTAGTGCTGCAGAATGTGGGTATCAACGAAACGCGCACAGGTATCATTGATGTCATTCGCGCCATGGGTGGAAAAATTAGAAGTAACTGAAATTGACCCAGTCGCTAAATCTGCTACCTTAACTGTTGAGTCTTCTGACTTGAAAGGAACAGAGATTGGTGGCGCTTTGATTCCCACGATTGATTGATGAATTGCCAGTTATCGCTCTACTTGCGACCCAAGCCCAAGGTGTAACAGTTATCAAGGATGCTGAGGAACTTAAGGTCAAGGAAACAGATCGCATTCAGGTTGTGGCAGACGCCTTAAATAGCATGGGAGCAGATATTACTCCTACAGCTGATGGACTGATTATCAAAGGGAAATCAGCCCTTCATGGTGCTAGAGTCAATACGTTTGGAGACCACCGTATCGGTATGATGACGGCTATCGCGGCCCTCTTGGTTGCAGATGGAGAAGTGGAGCTTGATCGTGCAGAAGCTATCAATACCAGCTATCCTAGCTTCTTTGATGATTTGGAGAGCTTGATTCATGGCTAAGGTATTACTAGGATTTATGGGGGCTGGCAAATCGACTATTGCAAGAGGTTTGGACCCTAATTACCTTGATATGGATGCCCTGATTGAGAAACGCTTAGGTATGTCCATTGCGGAATTTTTCGCTGAAAAGGGAGAAGGTGCCTTTCGACAGGTAGAGTCTGAAGTCCTAGCTGAGTTACTACAAAGAGACCAAGTTGTGTCAACTGGTGGAGGAGTGGTTGTTTCTCAGCGAAATCGTGACTTACTCAAGATTAATACAGATAACATCTACCTGAAAGCAGATTTTGAAACCCTCTACCAACGCATAGCAGCTGATAAGGACAATCAGCGCCCGCTTTTTCTAAATAATAGCAAGGAAGAACTTGCAGCTATTTTCCAAGAAAGACAGGCTTGGTATGAGGAAGTAGCTAGTCGGGTTTTGGATGTGACCAAGTTAAGCCCAGAGGAAATTATAGAGGAACTGAGATGAAAATTGCTTATCTAGGTCCCAAGGGATCATTTTCACACCACGTTGTGCAGACAGCTTTTCCTCAGGAGGAATTGCAGGCTTTTGCCAACATTACAGATGTCATCAAGGCCTATGAGCATGGCTTGGTGGACTATTCTGTGGTGCCAGTTGAAAATTCTATCGAGGGTAGTGTTCATGAAACCTTGGACTACCTTTTTCATCAGGCTCGCATTCAAGCAGTTGCAGAAATCGTTCAGCCTATTCATCAGCAGTTGATGGTGGTTCCAGGCCATACTAAGATTGAAAAGGTTTTTTCACACCCACAGGCTTTGGCTCAAGGAAAGAAATTCATCGATGAACAATATCCAGAGGCCCAAATCGAGGTAACAGCTAGTACAGCTTATGCGGCTCGTTTTATTTCTGAACATCCAGACCAGCCTTATGCAGCAATTGCGCCTAGAAGTTCTGCTGAAGAATATGGCTTAGAACTGATTGCCGAGGATATTCAGGAAATGGAAGCTAATTTCACACGTTTCTGGGTTTTGGGAGCTGAAAAGCCTAGTATTCCCTTGCAAGCACAAACTGAAAAAATGAGTTTGGCCTTGACCTTACCTGACAACCTTCCAGGTGCACTTTATAAGGCCCTGTCGACCTTTGCTTGGCGAGGAATTGACCTGACAAAAATTGAAAGTCGTCCACTCAAGACAGCACTGGGCGAATACTTTTTCATTATCGATGTGGACTATGCTGATAAGGACTTGGTCCACTTTGCCCAAAAAGAATTAGAAGCGATTGGAATCCAGTATAAAGTTCTGGGTGCCTATCCTATTTATCCAATATCAGACCATGGAAAGGAGAGAAGATGAGTAAAGAAAATCCCTTAAGTCATCACGAGCAGTTGCGTTATGACTATCTCTTTTAAGAACATTCATTACCTCAATGAGCGAGAGAAAAAAGAGTTTGCTTACCTGCAAGGTAAGTTAAATATGGCTAGCAGTAGTGAAGCCTTCTCCAGAAATTCATAATGAAAATCACGATATGGAAGAGTCTTTCATGGAACCAGTCAATCAGTCTCCTCTTCCATCCTATGGTAACCGAAGTCGTGCAAAAAAATATCAGAAAAGTCATCCTCTTCCAAAGGTTAAGTCCAAAAAACGTAAGATTCGTTGGGGGCGCATTTTTGCAGGATTGCTTGCTCTTCTAGCCTGTGTCGGTTTTGGTATGATTTTTATGTTCCTAAAAGGATATTCAAATGTGGATCCAAATAAACCTGCCAATGCTAAGGCAGCTCAAGTAGAAGTTTTTCATGGTCAAGATACCAAGGATGGGGTCAATATTTTGATTATGGGGACGGATGGACGGATTGGCCAAAATAGTGCTGAGACGAGAACGGACTCTATTATGGTAGTAAATGTTGGTGGCTCAGATAAGAAAATTAAGCTGGTCAGCTTCTTGCGTGATAACTTAGTTTATATTGATGGATATAGTAAGATTATCAATGGAAAGAAACAAACAGATAACAAGTTAAATGTAGCCTATGAACTAGGGGAACAGGAAGGCCAAAAAGGAGCAGAAATGGTTCGCCAAGTATTGAAAGATAATTTTGACTTGGACATTAAGTACTATGCCTTGGTTGATTTTCAGGCCTTTGCAACCGCTATTGACACTCTCTTCCCTGACGGGGTGACGATTGATGCCAAATTCTCAACCTTAGAAGGTCAACCTTTAACCGAAGCTACGGTGGGAGATGACTTGCATGCTACAGAAACAGAGTCTCCAACCCAAACCATCAAAGTCGGAAAACAGCAGATGAACGGTTCAACCTTACTCAATTATGCTCGCTTCCGTGATGATGACGAAGGTGATTATGGTCGTACCAAGAGACAACAGCAAGTTTTGACAGCTGTTCTACAGCAGCTCAAGGATCCAACTAAACTTTTTACTGGATCAGAAGCACTTGGTAAGGTCTTTGGGATGACCTCTACGAATGTTCCCTATAGTTTCCTACTGACCAATGGTTTATCTTTCCTAGATGGAGCGCAAAATGGTATTGAGAGATTAACAGTTCCAGAACTAGGTGATTGGGTAGATGATTATGATGTCTATGGAGGACAGGCACTCTTAGTAGACCAAAATAAATATCAAACTAAACTTTCTCAGATGAGGATGAGATAAGACAGAAAAATCAAAGTTTGAAGGCTATTTATCCAGCAGTCAGGCTTTGATTTTTTACAGTCTGCAATAGATTTTCATCCCTTATTTGTGGTATAATGGAACGATACGATAGAAAGAATAATGAACAATATGACTGATTTAAAAGCAATTCAGGCTCGAAGTCTGGAGATGGCTGAATATTTTGTGGCTTTTTGCAAGGAACATGATTTGCTTTGTTATCTCTGTGGAGGAGGTGCTATTGGCGCCCTTCGAAACAAGGGGTTTATTCCTTGGGACGACGACCTAGACTTTTTTATGCCCCGTAAGGATTATGAAAAATTGGCAGAATTATGGCCTCGTTATGCAGATGAGCGTTATTTCTTGTCAAAGAGTAACAAGGATTTTGTCGACCGCAATCTTTTTATTACCATTCGTGACAAGGAAACCACCTGTATCAAACCTTATCAGCAGGATTTGGATTTGCCACATGGTCTGGCCTTGGATGTTTTGCCTTTGGATTATTATCCGAAAAATCCAGCTGAGCGGAAAAAACAGGTTCGTTGGGCCTTGATTTATTCACTTTTTTGTGCGCAAACTATTCCAGAAAAAGCATGGTGCACTTATGAAATGGGGAAGCCGTATTTTACTGGGGTTGACTCCAAAATCTCTCCGTTATCGCATTTGGAAAAAAGCTGAAAAAGAAATGACCAAGTACAGTCTAGCTGAGAGCGATGGAATCACGGAATTATGCTCAGGGTCCTGGCTACATGAGAAACAAGTACCCAATCGCATCTTTTGAAGATAATCTCTTCTTGCCATTTGAAGGGACAGAGATGCCCTATTCCAGTTGGCTATGATGCCTATCTCAGCACTGCTTTTGGGGATTATATGACACCTCCACCAGCAGACAAGCAGCTACCACATCATGATGCTGTCATCGCTGATATGGATAAGTCTTATACAGAATACAAGGGAGAATATGGTGGCTAAGAAAAAAATATTATTTTTTATGTGGTCTTTTTCTCTCGGGGGTGGTGCAGAGAAGATTCTATCTACCATTGTTTCAAATCTAGATCCAGAAAAGTATGATATTGATATTCTTGAAATGGAACATTTGATAAGGGATACGAATCTGTTCCCAAGCATGTACGCATTTTAAAATCCCTTCAGGATTATCGCCAAGCCAGATGGATTAGAGCTCTTTTGTGGAGAATGAGAATTTATTTTCCAAGATTGACACGTCGCTTACTGGTGAAAGATGACTATGATGTTGAAGTTTCTTTTACCATTATGAATCCTCCACTTTTGTTCTCCAAAAGAAAAGAAGTCAAGAAAATCTCTTGGATTCATGGAAGTATCGAAGAATTTCTTAAGGATAGCTCCAAAAGAGAATCACATAGACGCCAGTTGGATGCTGCGGATACCATTGTAGGAATTTCGAATAAAACCAGCAATTCTATCAAGGAAGTCTATCCAGATTATGCTTCGAAATTACAGACGGTCTACAATGGATATGATTTTAAGACTATTTTAGAAAAATCTCAAGAGAAGATCGATATCGAGATTGCGCCTCAAAGTATCTGTACTATCGGACGGATTGAGGAAAATAAGGGGTCTGACCGTGTGGTGGAAGTGATACGATTATTACACCAAGAGGGAAAAAACTATCATCTCTATTTTATCGGGGCTGGGGATATGGAAGAGGAACTGAAAAAACGCGTCAAAGAGTATGAGCTTGAAGACTATGTACATTTCCTTGGTTATCAAAAAAATCCTTATCAGTATTTATCTCAGACGAAAGTTCTCTTGTCTATGTCTAAACAAGAAGGTTTTCCTGGAGTGTATGTGGAAGCCTTGAGTCTGGGACTTCCTTTTGTCTCTACGGATGTTGGAGGGGCTGAGGAATTATCCCAAGAAGGACAATTTGGACAAATCATTGAGAGCAATCAAGAGGCAGCTCAGGCAATTACGAACTACATGACCTCTGCCTCAAACTTCGATATCAATGAGGCTAGCCAATTCATTCAACAATTCACAATTGCCAAACAAATCGAACAAGTAGAAAAACTATTAGAGGAGTAGCATGGAAACTGCATTAATCAGTGTGATTGTGCCAGTCTATAATGTGGCGCAGTACCTAGAAAAATCGATAGCTTCCATTCAGAAGCAGACCTATCAGAATCTGGAAATCATTCTTGTTGATGATGGAGCAACGGATGAAAGTGGTCGCTTGTGTGATTCAATCGCTGAACAAGATGATAGGGTGTCAGTGCTTCATAAAAAGAATGAAGGTTTGTCGCAAGCACGAAACGATGGAATGAAGCAGGCTCACGGAGATTATCTGATTTTTATTGACTCAGATGATTATATCCATCCAGAAATGATTCAGAGCTTATATGAGCAATTAATTCAAGAAGATGCGGATGTTTCGAGCTGTGGTGTCATGAATGTCTATGCTAATGATGAAAGCCCACAGTCAGCCAATCAGGATGAGTATTTTGTCTGTGATTCTCAAACATTTCTGAGGGAATACCTCATAGGTGAAAAAATACCTGGAACGATCTGCAATAAGCTAATCAAGAGAGAGATTGCAACTGCCCTATCCTTTCCAAAGGGATTGATTTATGAAGATGCTTATTATCATTTTGATTTGATCAAGTTGGCCAAGAAGTATGTGGTTAATACCAAACCCTATTATTACTATTTTCATAGAGGAGATAGTATTACGACTAAACCCTATGCAGAGAAGGATTTAGCCTATATTGATATCTACCAAAAGTTTTATAATGAAGTTGTGAAAAACTATCCTGACTTGAAAGAGGTTGCTTTTTTCAGATTGGCCTATGCCCACTTCTTTATTCTGGATAAGATGTTGCTAGATGATCAGTATAAACAGTTTGAAGCCTATGCTCAGATTCATCGTTTTTTAAAAAGCCATGCCTTTGCTATTGCTAGGAATCCAATTTTCCGTAAGGGGAGAAGAATTAGTGCTTTGGCTCTATTCATAAATATTTCCTTATACCGATTCTTATTACTAAAAAATATTGAAAAATCTAAAAAATTACATTAGAACGGGGGTGAGCAAGTGATTGATGGAAAACGATTATTATTTAGTTTGACCCTAGTCAGCTATGCCTTGACACTAGTAAGTGGAATTGTGTATCTGTTTAATAATAACAATGTTAGCTTGCTTTCTACTTTATTGTTCTTACTGGTTAGTAGCTTAATTGCTTGTTGGAATGATATCAAGTATTACTTAATCCATTTTATTTTCTTTTTAACTATTTTTGTATTTCTGGTATCAAGGCCTACCATTGATTATTTTAGGGATGGTGCTTTAGATACCTATCATCCCATAGCCTATCGCTTTGCTTTTATAGTCGTCATGGTTTCGATATTGGGATTGACCATAGGGGGGCTCCTAGCTCGCTATTTTATAGCTAGAAAGAAAATACAAGTACCCAAGATAGGAAGTTCTCTAAAAGATGTTTACATCAAGCGGTTGCGCTTTGTATCGCTAGGAGTTTTTCTTCTAACCTATCCTTTCTATTTCATTCGGTTATTTGAACGGCTCCTGTATCGCTTGCAGACTTCCTACTATGCCTACTATGCAAACTTTGAAAGTAAACTGCCTTATTTTACCTATATCTTATCAACATTTACGGTCTATGCAATGTGTATGTATTTGGCAACCAAGCCAAAGAAATTGCAGGCAACAGCAGTGCTTGTCTCCTTTATTGCAGCTAATACCATTCATTTGGCAATCGGGACACGCAATCCCTTTATTTTAAGTATTCTATTTGCTTTCGTTTATTACTTTATGCGGGAGCAAACAGAAAAGGGAAAATGGATTGGATTTAAAGAAAAGTTAGCGATTTTTGTAGGTTCTCCTATTCTCATGTTAGCGATGGGAATACTCAATTATGTACGGGATAATGTCCAAGTTTCCCATACAGGTTTCTGGGATATCCTGCTTGACTTTATCTATAAACAAGGAACCAGTTTTGGTGTTTTGGCTCGAGGTTTTCTATTTAACAGTAGCCTACCTTACCGAGATTTACGCAATTTTACTTTTGGTCCTGTTATTGATTATTTTGCAAGGGGAAGTTTAGGGGCCATTTTCGGAGGAAAAGCCTTTGAACATACAACCAATAGTGTGGAACTAGCTATTGATAGTAATAGTTATGCCCATAATCTATCCTATCTTGTCTTGAACAAGGAATACTTGAAAGGACATGGTATCGGAAGTAGCTACATTATGGAGTTGTATACCGACTATGGTATGATAGGAGTCTTTCTACTTAGTCTCTTGCTAGGTATGCTATTCATAGCCATGTTGCAAGTAGCCTATCGTTCAAGAACAATCTTATTTGCCTTGTCCCTACTCATTTTGAATAATCTATTCTTTATGCCAAGAAGTAGCTTTTCAGAAAGTTTCTTCAATTTATTTACAATGCAATTCTGGGGAATTGTTCTTGTGATTCTATTCGTAGCGAAAATGCTTACAAAAGAGAACCAGTATCTACTAAACAAAGGAGAAAAAAATCATGTTTGAACATTATTCAGTAGCTGATTTGTTTGCAAATCTATACAAAAAACGAAAAGCAAATATTCTAGCTCTCATCGCTTTATTTGCTCTCATTGCTGTACCATTTACAATTAAAGCAGTTAAGAATAAAAATACTGTCAAAGACACAACAAGTTATTCAACTTATATTAGCTATAAAATCACCCCTCCAGAAGATTCAGCCAAAACGATTTTGAATCATCAAATTGGTGGTTATAGTGATTTCTACGGAAAATTGATTGATGGGAATTTGAATGGAGCTTATCTTTTCAATGATGTAGAGCCGAGTGAGTTGAAAAAAATTGCCAGTGAATTAGATACGACAGAAACAACCTTGAAAAATTCTACGAATGATTATTGGTGGAAAAAACTGACTGTCTACTATATGATTGACGATGCAGGGGTTGGTGTGAAAATTTTGACACCAAGTAAAGATGCTAATGACTTGTTGGAGCGAAAAATTGATGGATTGATTGAGAAATTTAAACACACTTATGCAAATGTAAAAATTGAAAAATTGGAAACCATCAACTCTAAAGAATTGAACGCAAACGGTGAGACAGCGCTTGGATTAAACGTCAAGAATCTGATTCTTCGTTTAGCTGTTATTGGAGTAGTTTGTGTGATTTTGGTTGTGATGGGAAATGTATTGATTTATCTCTTTAATCCAACAATCAATAGAGCAGGTGATTTTTCTCAGTATCAAATTGATTTTGTAACAGAGATTACAACAATTGCCAACCTAGCAGATGTCTTGTCATACAAAAATGCTGGACAAGAATTGACTATTGTTAGCTCAAATAAAGCTATTCTAGATAAATTAAAACAAAATCAAGAGGCTTTGAAAGGAATGCATTTTGTAGATTTACAAGATGTACCATCGCTTTTGGAAAGAGATACAGTCCTTCTTGTTGAAGAATACGGAGTGACTCGTTATAAGAAATTTGAGCAAAGTCTTCAAATTCTTCGAAACTTAAATCGTTCTATCCTCGGTGTAGCAACCTTTAAACTATAAGCTTTCTGATGTATTAGGTCTTCAAAGTTGGCTAAGAGCCGATTTTGAAGACTTTTTCTATTTTTCTGCAGAAATTTTCTTTTAGAGTCTTCTACAGAAGTTACCCTAGGGAAAATCTATCCCGACAGAGGAGCCTTCTTTTGATAAAATCGTAAAAATCTAGTATAATAGATAGAACTGAAAGTATGAGGTTACTAGCAATGAAAATGAAACAAATTAGTGATACAACTTTGAAAATCACGATGTCTTTAGAAGATTTGATGGATCGAGGGATGGAGATTGCTGACTTTCTCGTTCCTCAAGAAAAAACAGAAGAGTTTTTTTATGCTATCTTGGATGAGTTAGAGATGCCTGATAGCTTTCTGGATACAGGCATGTTGAGCTTCCGTGTGACTCCAAAACCTGATAAGGTAGATGTCTTTGTAACAAAATCAAAGATTGACCAAAATCTAGATTTTGAAGACTTATCGGATTTACCAGATATGGAAGAATTGGCTCAAATGTCGCCAGATGAATTTATCAAAACCTTGGAAAAAAGCATCGCGGACAAAACTAAGGATGATATCGAAGCGATTCAATCTCTAGAACAAGTCGAAGCCAAGGAAGAAGAGAAGGAGCAGGCTGAACAAGAAGCTGAGAGTAAGAAAGAACCTTACATCTACTACATCCTTTCTTTTACAAAATTGGCTGACTTGGTGGCTTTTGCCAAGACAGTAACTTTTGAGATGGAAACTTCTGAACTCTACAAGATGAACGAGCGCTATTATTTGACCATTTTAGTGGATATTGAAAATCATCCAAGTCCATATCCAGCTTGGTTGTTGGCTCGTATGCGCGAGTTTGCGGACGATAGTGACATCAGTCGCTCAGTCTTGCAAGAGTATGGTCAAGTCTTGATCAATCACGATGTGGTGATTAATCTACAAAAGATTGGATAATCATTTCTGGAAAGCTATTTCTAGATTTTAAGAAGAGCGAATCGTCGGATTCGTTTTTTCTTTTCTAGACTGAAATAGTGATTTACTATAATAGGAATTTTCACAAAATTCTGTTATAATGGCTATATTAGAAAATTTCGAGGAGATAAACATGACAGTTAAAATTGCTTTACTAGGATTTGGTACCGTTGCAAGTGGTGTGCCTTTCCTCCTAAAGGAAAATGGAGAAAAAATCAATCAATCAGCACATTCAGAGATTGAAGTCGCTAAGGTGTTGGTCAAGGATGAAGATGAAAAGAATCGTTTGCTTGCAGCAGGGAATGACTTTAACTTTGTAACCAATGTGGATGATATTTTGTCAGACCAAGACATTACGATCGTAGTGGAATTGATGGGGCGTATCGAGCCTGCTAAGACCTTTATCACTCGTGCCTTGGAAGCTGGGAAACACGTTGTTACTGCCAACAAGGACCTTTTGGCTGTCCATGGCGCAGAATTGTTAGAAATCGCTAAAGCTAACAAGGTAGCACTTTACTATGAAGCAGCAGTAGCTGGTGGGATTCCAATTCTTCGTACTTTGGCAAATTCCTTGGCTTCTGACAAAATCACGCGCGTGCTTGGAGTAGTCAACGGAACTTCCAACTTCATGATGACCAAGATGGTGGAAGAAGGCTGGTCTTATGATGATGCTCTTGCGGAAGCGCAACGTCTAGGATTGCAGAAAGCGATCCGACGAATGACGTAGATGGGATTGATGCAGCCTACAAGATGGTTATTTTGAGCCAATTTGCCTTTGGCATGAAGGTTGCCTTTGACGATGTAGCCCACAAGGGAATCCGCAACATCACACCAGAAGACGTAGCTGTAGCCCAAGAACTTGGCTATGTAGTGAAATTGGTTGGTTCTATCGAGGAAACTCCTTCAGGTATTGCTGCAGAAGTAACTCCAACCTTCCTACCTAAATCACACCCACTTGCTAGTGTGAATGGAGTAATGAACGCTGTCTTTGTAGAATCTATCGGTATTGGTGAGTCTATGTACTACGGACCAGGTGCGGGTCAAAAACCAACAGCAACAAGTGTTGTAGCAGATATTGTCCGTATCGTTCGTCGCTTAAATGACGGTACCATCGGTAAAGACTTCAACGAATACAGCCGTGACTTGGTCTTGGCAAATCCAGAAGATGTCAAAGCAAATTACTACTTCTCAATCTTGGCGCCAGACTCAAAAGGTCAGGTCTTGAAATTGGCTGAAATCTTTAATGCCCAAGATATTTCCTTCAAGCAAATCCTCCAAGATGGAAAAGATGGTGACAAGGCGCGTGTCGTGATCATTACACACAAGATTAATAAAGCCCAGCTTGAAAATGTCTCAGCTGAATTGAAGAAGGTTTCAGAATTCGACCTCTTGAATACCTTCAAGGTGCTAGGAGAATAAGATGAAGATTATTGTACCTGCAACCAGTGCCAATATCGGGCCAGGATTTGACTCGGTCGGTGTAGCTGTAACCAAGTATCTTCAAATTGAGGTCTGTGAAGAACGAGATGAGTGGCTGATTGAACACCAGATTGGCAAATGGATTCCACATGACGAGCGCAATCTCTTGCTCAAAATCGCTTTGCAAATTGTACCAGACTTGCAACCAAGACGTTTGAAAATGACCAGTGATGTTCCCTTGGCGCGTGGTTTGGGTTCTTCCAGTTCTGTTATTGTTGCTGGGATTGAACTAGCCAACCAACTGGGAAATCTCAACTTATCTGACCCTGAAAAATTGCAGTTGGCGACCAAGATTGAAGGACATCCTGACAATGTGGCTCCAGCCATTTATGGTAATCTCGTTATTGCAAGTTCCGTTGAAGGACAAGTTTCTGCTATCGTAGCAGACTTCCCAGAGTGTGATTTTCTAGCCTATATTCCAAACTATGAATTGCGTACTCGAGACAGTCGTGGTGTCTTGCCTAAGAAATTGTCCTATAAGGAAGCTGTTGCAGCTAGTTCTATCGCCAATGTGGCGGTTGCGGCCTTGTTGGCAGGAGACATGGCGACTGCTGGGCAAGCAATCGAGGGAGACCTCTTCCACGAGCGCTATCGTCAGGACTTGGTGAGAGAATTTGCGACGATTAAGCAAGTAGCCAAAGAAAATGGTGCCTATGCAACCTACCTCTCTGGTGCTGGGCCGACAGTTATGGTCTTGGCTTCTCATGACAAGATGCCAACGATTAAGGCAGAATTGGAAAAGCAACCCTTCAAAGGAAAGCTTCATGACTTGAAGGTTGATACCCAAGGTGTCCGTGTCGAAGCAAAATAAAGAATAGAAGATAGGATGGGGAAACTCTCGACCAGAGGGCTTCCTATCCTTTTTTTGAAAAGAATTCGAGTTAAAAACTTGATAAAGGAGAAATAAAGATGGCAGAAATTTATCTAGCAGGTGGTTGTTTTTGGGGTCTAGAGGAATATTTTTCACGTATTTCTGGAGTGCTAGCAACCAGTGTTGGCTACGCTAATGGGCAAGTCGAAACGACCAATTATAAGCTGCTTAAGGAAACAGACCATGCAGAAACGGTTCAGGTAATTTATGATGAGAAGGAAGTAGCACTTAGAGAGATTTTACTTTATTATTTCCGTGTCATCGACCCCTTGTCAATCAATAAACAAGGTAATGACCGTGGTCGCCAATATCGAACTGGGATTTATTACCAAGATGAAGCAGACTTGCCAGCTATCTTCACAGTGGTGCAGGAGCAGGAGCGCATGCTTGGGCGAAAGATTGCAGTGGAAGTGGAGAAACTACGTCATTACATTCTAGCTGAAGATTACCATCAAGACTATCTTAAGAAGAATCCTTCAGGTTACTGTCATATCGATGTGACCGATGCTGATAAGCCATTGATTGATGCCTCTAACTATGAAAAGCCTAGTCAAGAAGTGTTAAAGGAAAGCTTAACTGAAGAGTCCTATCGTGTCACCCAAGAAGCTGCTACAGAGGCTCCATTTACCAATGCCTATGACCAAACCTTTGAAGAAGGAATTTATGTAGATATCACGACTGGTGAGCCACTCTTTTTTGCCAAGGATAAGTTTGCCTCAGGTTGTGGTTGGCCAAGTTTTAGCCGTCCGATTTCCAAAGAATTGATTCATTATTACAAGGATCTCAGTCATGGAATGGAGCGAATCGAGGTTCGTTCTCGGTCAGGAAATGCTCACTTGGGTCATGTTTTCACAGATGGACCTCGTGAGTTTGGTGGCCTCCGTTACTGTATCAATTCTGCTTCCTTGCGCTTGTGGCCAAGGATGAGATGGAAGAAGCAGGATATGGCTATTTATTACCTTACTTAAACAAATAAATCAGAGATGGTGGGTGCTTCCCACTTTCTTCATTTCTAGAATACGAATAGAAGGGATTTATGAAACACCTATTATCTTACTTCAAACCCTATATCAAGGAATCGATTTTAGCTCCCTTATTCAAGCTGTTAGAAGCTATTTTTGAGCTCTTGGTTCCCATGGTGATTGCTGGGATTGTTGACCAATCCTTGCCCCAAAGAAATCAAGGTCATCTCTGGATGCAGATTGGCCTGCTCCTTATCTTTGCAGTAATTGGTGTTGTAGTGGCCTTAATAGCCCAGTTCTACTCAGCTAAGGCTGCGGTTGGATTTGCCAAAGGACTGACAGATGATTTCTATCGTCATATTCTTTCGTTGCCTAAGGACAGCAGAGACCGTTTGACAACTTCTAGCTTGGTCACTCGCTTGACTTCGGACACTTACCAGATTCAGACTGGTATCAATCAATTCCTGCGTCTCTTTTTGCGAGCGCCTATTATCGTTTTTGGTGCCATTTTTATGGCTTATCGCATCTCAGCTGAGCTGACTTTCTGGTTCTTGGTCATGGTTGTCATTTTGACCGTCGTCATTGTAGGCCTTTCTCGGTTAGTCAATCCTCTCTACAGTAGTCTGAGAAAGAAAACGGACCAACTAGTTCAGGAAACACGCCAGCAATTACAAGGAATGCGGGTTATTCGTGCTTTTGGACAAGAAAAACGAGAGTTACAGATTTTTCAAACTCTTAACCAAGTCTATGCTAGATTACAAGAAAAGACAGGTTTCTGGTCTAGTTTATTAACACCTCTGACCTATCTGATTGTTAATGGAACCCTCCTTATTATTATCTGGCAAGGCTATATTTCTATTCAGGGAGGATTGCTAAGTCAAGGTGCTCTCATTGCCCTTATTAATTATCTCCTACAGATCTTGGTGGAATTGGTCAAGCTAGCCATGCTGATAAATTCTCTCAATCAGTCCTATATCTCTGCCAAGCGAATCGAGGAAGTTTTTGCTGAGGCTCCAGAAGACATCCACTCAGAGTTAGAACAAAAGCAAGCTACCAGTAATCAGGTTTTACAAGTTCAAGAACTGACCTTTACCTATCCTGATGCGGCCCAGCCTTCTCTGAGAGACATTTCCTTTGATATGCAGCAAGGGCAAATCCTTGGTATCATTGGGGGAACAGGTTCTGGTAAATCAAGCTTAGTACAACTCATCCTTGGACTTTATCCACCAGACAAGGGGAGCATAGACCTTTATCGAGATGGATCTAGTCCTCGTAATCTTGAGCAGTGGCGGTCTTGGATTGCCTATGTGCCCCAAAACGTCGAACTTTTTAAAGGAACCATTCGTTCCAACTTGACTATAGGTTTAGATCAAGAACTATCTGACCAAGAACTCTGGCAGGCCTTGGAAATTGCGCAAGCAAAGGATTTTGTCAGTGAAAAGAAAGGACTCTTGGATGCCATAGTTGAGGCAGGAGGGCGAAATTTCTCGGGCGGTCAAAAACAAAGGCTGTCCATCGCTCGAGCAGTCTTGCGCCAAGCTCCGTTTCTCGTCCTAGATGATGTGACCTCGGCCCTCGACACCATTACCGAGTCCAAGCTGTTGAAGGCTATTCGAGAAAATATGCCAAATACGAGCTTAATCTTGATTTCTCAAAGAACGTCGACACTTCAGATGGCTGACCAGATTCTCCTCTTAGAAAAAGGAGAGCTCCTAGCTATCGGCAAGCACGAGGACTTGATGAAATCCAGTCAAGTTTATCGCGAAATCAATGCATCCCAACATGGTAAGGAGGACTAGTATGAGACGACAAACTGCAAACCAGACGTTCAAACGTTTGGCAAAAGATTTAGCAAGCCATCCCTTCCTCCTTTTCCTAGCCTTTCTAGGAACTATTGCCCAGGTTGCCTTATCAATTTATCTTCCTATCTTGATTGGGCAGGTCATTGACCAAGTCATGGTGGCTGGTTCTTCACCAGTTTTTTGGCAGATTTTTTTCCAAATGATCTTGGTGATCATAGGAAATACCCTTGTGCAGTGGGTCAATCCTCTCCTCTATAATCGCCTAATCTTCTCTTATACCAGAGACTTGCGAGAGCGAATCATCCATAAGCTCCATCGTTTACCGATTGCCTTTGTGGATCGACAAGGAAGTGGAGAGATGGTCAGTCGTGTGACCACAGACATCGAACAGTTGGCAGCTGGCTTGACCATGATTTTTAACCAATTTTTTATTGGCGTCTTAATGATTTTGGTTAGTATTCTAGCCATGCTTCAAATTCATCTCCTCATGACTCTCTTAGTCTTGCTGTTGACGCCACTGTCTATGGTAATCTCACGCTTTATTGCCAAACGCTCCTATCATCTCTTCCAAAAGCAAACAGAGACGAGGGGAATTCAGACTCAGTTGATTGAAGAATCGTTGAGCCAGCAGACCATTATTCAGTCCTTTAATGCTCAAGAAGAGTTTATCCAAAGACTGCGTGAGGCTAATGATAACTACGCAGACTATTCTCAGTCAGCTATCTTTTATTCTTCAACGGTTAATCCTTCGACTCGCTTTGTCAATTCGCTCATTTATGCCCTTCTAGCTGGAGTAGGAGCTTATCGTATCATGATGGGGTCCACCTTGACCATTGGGCGCTTAGTGACCTTTTTGAACTATGTTCAACAGTACACCAAGCCTTTTAACGATATTTCTTCAGTGCTAGCTGAGTTGCAAAGTGCTCTCGCTTGCGCAGAGCGTGTTTATGGAGTCTTAGAGAGTCCTGAGGTAGCTGAAAGTGGTAATGAAGAGTTAACTAGTGACCAAGTTAAGGGAGCTATTTCCTTTAAACATGTCTCTTTTGGCTACCATCCTGAAAAGATTTTGATTAAGGATTTATCTATTGACATCCCAGCTGGTAGCAAAGTGGCTATTGTTGGTCCGACGGGTGCCGGAAAATCAACCCTTATCAATCTCCTCATGCGGTTTTATCCCATTAACTCGGGAGATATCTTGCTGGATGAGAAATCCATTTATGATTATACCCGGGCATCATTGAGACAACAGTTTGGTATGGTGCTCCAAGAAACCTGGCTCAAGCAAGGAACCATTCATGACAATATTGCCTTTTGCAATCCTGATGCTAGTCGGGAGCAAGTGATTGCTGCTGCCAAAGCAGCCAATGCAGACTTTTTCATCCAACAGTTGCCACAGGGATACGATACCAAGTTGGAAAATGCAGGAGAATCTCTCTCTGTCGGTCAAGCCCAGCTTTTGACCATCGCCCGGGTCTTTCTAGCTATTCCCAAGATTCTCATCTTAGACGAGGCGACTTCTTCCATTGATACACGGACAGAAGTGCTAGTTCAGGAGGCCTTTGCTAAACTCATGAAGGGGCGCACAAGTTTTATCATCGCCCACCGCTTGTCAACCATTCAGGATGCAGATTTAATCCTTGTCTTGGTGGATGGTGACATCGTGGAGTATGGCAATCATCAGGAACTCATAGCTCGAAAGGGCAAGTATTACCAAATGCAGCAAGCTACAGCTTTTAGCTCTGAATAAGTCATTCTAATTTCGAACTCTTATAGATAAAAAAGTTGCCTTCGGGTGACTTTTTTGTTACAATAGCTAGAAAAATTATTCACTGTAAATTGTCTTTTAGAAAAGGAGCCTAGTATGAAAGTCTTTCAGCATGTAAATATCGTGACTTGTGACCAAGATTTCCATGTTTATTTGGATGGAATCTTAGCAGTTAAGGATTCTCAAATCGTCTATGTTGGTCAAGAGAAGTCAGAGATTTTAGAGCAAGCTGAGCAGATTATAGACTATCAGGGAGCCTGGATTATGCCTGGTTTGGTTAATTGCCACACACACTCTGCTATGACAGGATTGAGAGGAGTCCGAGATGATAGTAATCTTCATGAATGGCTCAATGACTATATCTGGCCAGCAGAAGCTGAGTTTACTCCCGACATGACTACTAAGGCGGTTAAAGAAGCTCTGACAGAGATGCTCCAGTCAGGAACAACAACCTTTAATGATATGTATAATCCCAATGGTGTGGATATTGAACGGATTTATCAGGCAGTGAAAGATTCCAAGATGCGTTGTTATTTCTCGCCGACCCTCTTTTCTTCAGGGGCAGAAACAACTGCTGAGACCATTGCAAGAACTCGAGCAATTATTGAGGAAATTTTAGGATATGAAAATCCAAATTTCAAGGTTATGGTAGCACCACATTCTCCTTACAGCTGTAGTAGAGACTTGCTGGCAGAAAGCTTAGATATGGCAAAAGAGTTGAATATTCCTATCCATATCCATGTTGCGGAGACCAAGGAGGAGTCAGGAATTATCCTAAAACGATACGGCAAACGTCCTCTAGCCTTTTTAGAAGAACTGGGTTACTTAGATCATCCATCTGTCTTTGCTCACGGGGTCGAATTAAACGATCGAGAAATTGAACGTTTGGCAACTTCTCAAGTGGCTATCGCTCACAATCCTATCAGTAACCTCAAACTGGCCTCAGGAATCGCTCCAATCATCCAACTCCAAAAAGCAGGAGTGGCTGTGGGAATTGCGACAGATTCAGTTGCTTCCAACAACAATCTTGATATGTTTGAGGAAGGACGAACAGCAGCTCTCTTACAGAAAATGAAGAGTGGAGATGCCAATCAGTTTCCAATCGAAACAGCCCTCAAAGTTCTAACGATAGAAGGTGCTAAGGTTCTTGGAATGGACGAACAGATAGGAAGTCTGGAAGTTGGCAAGCAAGCAGATTTTCTGGTCATCCAACCACAAGGGAAAATCCATCTTCAACCCCAAGAAAATATGCTCTCTCACCTGGTTTATGCTGTTAAATCCAGTGATGTTGATGATGTCTATATCGCCGGACAACAAGTTGTCAAGCAAGGTCAAGTCCTAACAGTAGAACTTTAAAAGAAAAATCACGAAAAAATTTTTAAAAAAAGTTTGCAAAAATCTTGCATTCTTTTTTTGACTATGCTATACTTATATACGGTTTGAAAAAACTGCCTAAGACAGTAGGGGAGCTCGACTCATAAGTATCCTACCGAGGACAAAACGTATCATGTAAAAAGAAGCGTATTGTACTTTCGTGTCTAGGTTTGGGCGCGTTTTTCTTTTGGAAAAAAATTTCCCCAAGCAAAATAATAACGGAGGTGAACACACTAATGAGTGAAGCAATTATTGCTAAAAAAGCGGAACTAGTTGACGTAGTAGCTGAAAAAATGAAAGCTGCTGCATCTATCGTCGTTGTAGACGCTCGTGGTTTGACAGTTGAGCAAGATACAGTTCTTCGTCGTGAGCTTCGTGGAAGCGAAGTTGAGTATAAAGTTATTAAAAACTCAATCTTGCGTCGTGCAGCTGAAAAAGCTGGTCTTGAAGATCTTGCATCTGTATTTGTTGGACCATCTGCAGTAGCATTTTCTAACGAAGATGTTATCGCACCAGCGAAAATCTTGAACGACTTTTCTAAAAACGCTGAAGCACTTGAAATCAAAGGTGGTGCAATCGAAGGCGCTGTCGCATCTAAAGAAGAGATTCTTGCTCTTGCAACTCTTCCAAACCGCGAAGGACTTCTTTCTATGCTCCTTTCTGTACTTCAAGCGCCAGTGCGCAACGTTGCTCTTGCAGTCAAAGCGGTTGCAGACAACAAAGAAGACGCAGCTTAATCTTAAGCTACGCAGCGTAGCCTAGCTACGAAAAATCTATTATAAATTTAAAAACATATTTGGAGGAAATAACAATGGCATTGAACATTGAAAACATTATTGCTGAAATTAAAGAAGCTTCAATCCTTGAATTGAACGACCTTGTAAAAGCTATCGAAGAAGAATTTGGTGTAACTGCAGCTGCTCCTGTAGCTGTTGCTGCAGCTGGTGCTGCTGACGCTGGTGCTGCTAAAGATTCATTCGACGTTGAATTGACATCTGCAGGCGACAAAAAAGTTGGCGTTATCAAAGTTGTACGTGAAATCACAGGTCTTGGACTTAAAGAAGCTAAAGAACTTGTTGACGGTGCACCAGCACTTGTTAAAGAAGGCGTTGCAACTGCAGAAGCTGAAGAAATCAAAGCTAAATTGGAAGAAGCTGGAGCTTCAGTTACTCTTAAATAATAGAGCGACTACATTAGTAGCTTAAAAACATGATTAAACCGCTATTCTTAGGAGTAGCGGTTTTTCTTTTTGTTCAAGAAGGGGCAAAAAAGGGGGCGAGTAAGTAATTTTCCAACTTTTTAATTCAGCTAAAAATCCCCAATCGAAGCGATTGAGGATTAAGCAAATGAATCTTAAACAATACCTTGTGCAATCATAGCGTTTGCTACATTTTTCAAAGGCAGCAATGTTTGCTCCTGCAAGGTAGTCTTTATCAAGACCATATGTTTCTGAAGTTGTTTTAGCTGTGTTGAAGATGTTTGTCATGATGTCTTTGAGACGTCCATCAACTTCTTCACGAGTCCATGAGAGACGAAGACTGTTTTGGCTCATTTCAAGGGCTGAAACGGCTACACCACCAGCGTTGGCAGCTTTTGCAGGTCCGTAGAAGATACCATTTTCTTTGTAAACTTTGATGGCATCAAGGTCGCTTGGCATGTTGGCACCTTCAGAGACACAGATAACTCCTTGAGCAACCAAACGTTTAGCTGCTTCACCGTTGATTTCGTTTTGAGTAGCACATGGAAGAGCAATGTCATAGTTTCCAGCGTAAGTCCATACAGAACCTTCGTGATATGTTGCAGTTGCTTTTTCAGCAGCATACTCAGTCAAACGAGCACGACGTTTTTCTTTAACATCTACTAAAAGATCAAAGTCGATACCGTTTTCATCGATGACATAACCATTTGAGTCAGAAACAGAGATAACAGTTGCACCGAGTTCAGTCGCTTTTTGAAGAGCGTATTGAGCAACGTTACCAGAACCTGAAATAACCACTTTCTTACCAGCAAAGCTGTTGCCGTTAGCTTTAAGCATTTCTTCAGTGTAGTAAACCAAACCGTAACCAGTTGCTTCTGGACGAATTAAGCTACCACCAAATCCAAGAGGTTTACCAGTCAAGACACCAGCATCAAATTGGTTAAGACGTTTGTATTGACCATAAAGGTAACCAATTTCACGTCCACCAACACCGATATCACCAGCAGGTACGTCAAGTGATGGTCCGATGTGTTTTTGCAATTCAGTCATGAAGCTTTGGCAGAAGCGCATCACTTCAGCATCTGTTTTACCTTTAGGATCGAAGTCTGATCCACCTTTACCTCCACCGATAGGAAGTCCAGTCAAGACATTTTTAAAGATTTGTTCAAATCCGAGGAATTTCAAAATCCCTTGGTTTACAGTTGGGTGGAAACGAAGTCCGCCTTTGTATGGTCCAACAGCTGAGTTGAATTGAACACGGTAACCACGGTTTACTTGAATTTTTCCATCACGGTCAACCCAAGGAACACGGAAAGAAATCACGCGCTCTGGCTCGGTAATACGTGCCAAGATATTTTCTTCGATATACTCAGGGTGTTTTTCAAATACAGGTTCCAAAGTATTGAAAAATTCTTCAACAGCTTGTAGGAATTCAGCCTCGTGCCCGTTACGAGCTTTTACAGTTTCAAACACGCTTTGGATATATTCTTTAGCAGATGTCATATCGTTCTCCTTTTGTTGTCATATTTTATTACATGAGTCATTATAGCAGAAATTTTTTTAACTGTAAAGAGAAAAAAACAAAAAAATTTTCTAAAAAAATTCTATCAATTTAGTTCCAGATTTTTTTCTTTAATTCATAAAAATACGAACCTTTTTTTCTTTGAAATATCTTTCTCAAAGAGAAAAATCTGAAAATGTGATATAATATTAGCAATAAAAGGAATCTGGAGGATTAGAATCATGGTATCAACGAAAACACAAATAGCTGGCTTTGAGTTTGACAATTGTTTGATGAATGCAGCAGGTGTGGCTTGTATGACGATAGAGGAGTTAGAAGGGGTTAAAAACTCAGCGGCAGGAACCTTTGTCACTAAGACAGCAACCTTGGACTTTCGTCAGGGAAATCCTGAGCCACGCTACCAAGATGTTCCACTTGGTTCTATCAACTCTATGGGCTTGCCAAATAATGGTTTAGACTATTATTTGGACTATCTTTTGGACTTGCAGGAAAAAGAGCCAAACCGAACTTTCTTCTTATCTCTAGTCGGCATGTCTCCAGAGGAAACTCATACCATCTTGAAAAAAGTCCAAGATAGTGATTTTCGTGGTCTGACTGAGCTAAACCTATCTTGTCCAAATGTTCCAGGTAAACCTCAGATTGCTTATGATTTTGAGACAACAGACCAAATTTTGGCAGAGGTGTTTGCCTACTTCACCAAACCTCTTGGAATTAAATTGCCACCATATTTTGATATTGTTCACTTTGACCAAGCGGCAGCTATTTTCAACAAGTATCCTCTTAAGTTTGTCAACTGTGTCAACTCTATCGGAAACGGTCTTTATATAGAAGATGAGTCCGTCGTTATTCGTCCTAAAAATGGTTTCGGTGGCATTGGTGGCGAGTATATCAAACCGACTGCTCTAGCTAATGTTCACGCCTTTTATCAACGTTTAAATCCTCAAATTCAAATCATTGGAACAGGTGGCGTGTTGACTGGTCGTGATGCCTTTGAACATATCCTCTGTGGAGCGAGTATGGTGCAGGTAGGAACAACCCTTCACAAAGAGGGAGTTGGTGCTTTTGACCGCATTACTAATGAACTGAAAGCAATCATTGCGGAAAAAGGGTACGAAAGCCTAGAAGATTTCCGTGGGAAATTGCGCTATATTGATTAAATTCATTAAAAAATTAGAAGAAAGGAGAGAAGATGCTAGCCATTGAAGAAAGTCAGAAGTTGACTTTATCAAATTTACCTAGTCTGAGCTTATTTACAGGGACAGATCAGGGTCAGTTTGAAGTTATGAAGAGTCAAGTATTGAAACAGATTGGCTATGATTCTGCTGACCTCAACTTTGCCTACTTTGATATGAAAGAAGTAGTTTACAAGGATGTGGAACTGGAGTTGGTCAGCCTTCCTTTCTTTGCGGATGAGAAAATCGTGATATTGGATCATTTTGTCGATATTACAACAGCCAAGAAACGCTTTTTAACAGATGATGAGCTCAAGTCGTTTGAGGAATACCTTGACAATCCTTCTCCAACAACCAAGTTGTTGATCTTTGCGGAAGGAAAGCTGGATAGCAAAAGAAGGTTGGTTAAATTACTTAAGCGTGATGCTAAGGTCTTCGATGCAGTAGAAGCAAAAGAACAAGAACTGCGCCAGTATTTTCAAAAGTGGAGCCAGAAACAAGGTCTGCAGTTTGCCGATCATTCTTTTGAAAATCTCCTTATCAAATCTGGTTTTCAATTTAGCGAAATCCAGAAAAATCTCCTCTTTTTACAGTCTTATAAGGCAGATTCTGTTATCGAGGAAGAGGATATTGTTAACGCAATTCCCAAGACCTTACAGGACAATATTTTTGATTTAACTCAGTTTATTCTGACTAAAAAGATGGACCAGGCGCGCGATTTGGTTAGAGACTTGACCTTGCAAGGTGAAGATGAAATCAAACTGATTGCAGTCATGCTAGGACAATTTCGGACTTTTACTCAGGTGAAAATTTGGCGGAGTCTGGGCAAACAGAATCGCAGATTGGAAGTAGTTTAGGTAGTTTTCTCGGACGCAATCCAAATCCCTATCAGATTAAGTTTGCTCTGAGGGATTCACGAGGACTTTCCTTGAGCTTTTTGAAGCAAGCTATTTCTTATTTGATTGAGACAGACTATCAGATTAAGACAGGTCTTTATGAAAAGAGTTTCCTTTTTGAAAAGGCACTCCTACAGATTGCTAGTCAGGCCAATTGACATTTTTTGAAACTACAACTCGCGTCAGGATTATCTTGTCGTGGGTTTCTTGCTGATTTGCTTGTTTTATTAGAAAGTATTTCAGTGATTTCTTCATCTATAAGCAAAAAACTTGAAAAAAGTGAATGTTTGCGTTATCATTTTCATATAGAAAGAAAAAGAGGTATTACAGATGGCTATTATCTTACCAGATCTTCCATATGCATACGACGCTTTGGAACCATACATCGATGCGGAAACAATGCACTTGCACCATGACAAACACCATCAAACTTATGTCAACAATGCTAATGCAGCTCTTGAAAAACACCCTGAAATCGGTGAAGATCTTGAAGCCTTGCTTGCTGATGTAGAATCTATCCCAGCTGATATCCGTCAAGCGCTTATTAACAATGGTGGTGGACACTTGAACCACGCTCTTTTCTGGGAATTGATGACTCCTGAAAAAACAGCTCCTTCAGCAGAACTTGCAGCAGCAATCGATGCAACATTTGGTTCATTTGAAGAATTCCAAGCAGCCTTCACTGCAGCAGCAACAACTCGTTTTGGTTCTGGATGGGCATGGTTGGTTGTCAACAAAGAGGGTAAACTTGAAGTGACTTCAACAGCAAATCAAGACACACCAATCTCAGAAGGCAAAAAACCAATCTTGGGCTTGGACGTTTGGGAACATGCTTACTACGTAAAATACCGCAACGTGCGTCCTGACTACATCAAAGCTTTCTTCTCAGTGATCAACTGGAACAAAGTAGATGAATTGTACGCAGCTGCTAAATAATGATAGTTGGAGGGAAGAATTGTTCTTCTCTTTTTAAGGTTATATTATTTTGGTCTGACAAAATCGTCAGACTTTTTTCATTTTTATGAGAAACGTGCTAACTGCTAGAAATTATGGTAGAATAAAGTATTAAGTAATCGTGAAAAAAGGATATCTATGCGAAAAGAAATTGCACCTGAATTATACAACTATAACAAGTTTCCTGGTCCTGAGTTCCATTTACACGGGGACAAGGTTGAAACGGAAGGGATAGCTTTTTCCTTGGTGGAAAATATCAAGGATGCCTTTGATGTGACGGCTTTTAATCAGCGTTTTTCAGAAGTCTTAACCAAGTTTGATTATATCGTGGGGGACTGGAGCAACGAACAGCTTCGCCTACGAGGGTTTTACAAGGATGACCGAACAGAGGAAAATCTTGAAAAAATCAGTCGTTTACAAGACTATCTTTTAGAGTATTGTAGTTATGGTTGTGCCTATTTTGTCCTAGAAAATGAAGCCCCTAAACGAGCATCATTTGACAAGAAAATGCGTAAGAAGGAAGAAGAGACGCCTTCTAGAAAAGGAAAGAAACCGACTCAAACCAAACGAAAACCGAATGCAGATAAGAAAAATAGACGTCGTCAGAAAGACCAGCATTCTCATAAAGAGGAGAAGGGACAACGTCATTTTGTCATTCGTCAGAAGTAAGTAGAGAATAAGGAGAAGAAATGAAACCGTCAATTTATAGTTTAACACGTCAAACCATGCAGGAATGGGTATTGGAGCAGGGAGAAAAGAAATTCCGTGCAGATCAAATCTGGGAATGGCTCTATCGTAAACGTGTCCAGTCATTTGAAGAAATGACCAACCTTTCAAAAGATTTGATTGCTAAGCTCAATGACCAGTTTGTGGTCAATCCCTTGAAACAGCGTATAGTGCAAGAGTCTGCTGATGGGACTGTCAAATATCTTTTTGAGTTGCCTGATGGTATGTTGATTGAGACTGTACTCATGCGTCAACACTATGGTTTGTCAGTCTGTGTGACCACTCAGGTCGGCTGTAATATCGGTTGTACCTTCTGTGCCTCTGGTTTGATTAAGAAACAACGTGACCTAAATAACGGTGAAATCGTAGCGCAGATCATGCTGGTTCAGAAATACTTCGATGAGCGTGGTCAGGACGAACGCGTCAGCCATATCGTTGTCATGGGAATTGGTGAGCCCTTTGATAACTACAACAATGTCTTGAATTTCGTTCGTACCATCAATGATGACAAGGGAATGGCAATCGGTGCTCGTCACATCACTGTTTCTACGTCAGGTTTGGCCCATAAAATTCGTGATTTGCTAATGAAGGAGTTCAGGTCAATCTTGCTGTTTCTCTTCACGCACCAAACAATGAATTGCGCTCAAGCATCATGAAGATTAATCGTGCCTTTCCGATTGAAAAACTCTTTGCAGCTATTGAGTATTATATCGAAACAACAAACCGTCGTGTAACCTTTGAATACATCATGCTCAATGAAGTTAACGATGGTGTAGAACAAGCTTTAGAATTGGCAGAATTGCTCAAGAACATTAAGAAATTGTCTTATGTAAACTTGATTCCTTATAACCCAGTTAGTGAGCATGACCAATATAGCCGTAGTCCTAAAGAGCGCGTCATGGCCTTCTATGATACGCTTAAGAAAAAAGGGGTTAACTGTGTTGTTCGTCAAGAGCATGGTACTGATATTGATGCAGCTTGTGGACAATTGCGTTCCAATACAATGAAACGTGACCGCCAGAAAGCAGTCGCAGCAGTCAATCCTTAATGATGAAGAAGACTTATAATCATATTTTGGTCTGGGGAGTCATTTTCTATAGTATTTGTATCGTTTACTTTTGCTTTACTCCTCAAGAACATTCTCCCGTGGGGGTGGAAACTCCAGGTATTCAGCATCTTGGACGCCTGGTTTTTCTTTTGACTCCTTTCAATTCTTTCTGGAAACTGGGCGAAGTGACTAGTTTGGGGCAAGTCATTTGGATCTTTTTGCAGAACATTTTAAATGTCTTCTTGCTCTTCCCTCTGGTCTTTCAACTTATCTATCTGTTTCCTTCCTTAAGACAGACAAAAAAAGTCATTGTTTTCAGTTTTCTCTTAAGTCTTGGAATCGAGTGTACGCAGTTGGTCTTGGACTTTTTCTTTGATTTTAATCGCGTCTTTGAGATTGATGATTTGTGGACTAATACCTTGGGTGGCTATCTGGCTTGGTTCCTCTATAAACAATTACATAAAAACAAGATAAGGAATTAAAATGAGTATTTTAGAAGTAAAAAATCTGAGTCACGGTTTTGGTGACCGTGCAATTTTTGAAGATGTGTCCTTCCGTCTCCTAAAGGGAGAACATATCGGCCTGGTCGGTGCCAATGGTGAAGGAAAATCAACCTTTATGAGCATTGTGACTGGTAAGATGTTGCCAGATGAAGGGAAGGTTGAGTGGTCCAAATATGTGACTGCTGGATACTTAGACCAACATTCTGTCTTGGAAGAAGGACAGTCGGTGCGTGATGTTCTCCGTACAGCCTTTGATGAGCTATTCAAAGCAGAAGCCCGTATCAATGATCTCTATATGGAAATGGCTGAAGACGGAGCGGATGTTAATGCTCTCATGGAAGAAGTGGGCGAACTTCAAGACCGTCTGGAAAGTCGTGATTTCTATACCTTGGATGCTAAGATTGATGAAGTGGCGCGTGCCCTTGGTGTCATGGACTTTGGTATGGACACGGATGTGACCTCTTTGTCAGGTGGGCAAAGAACCAAGGTGCTTTTGGCTAACTCCTCCTTGAAAAGCCCGATATCTTGCTTTTGGACGAGCCGACTAACTACTTGGATGCTGAGCACATTGACTGGCTCAAGCGCTATCTCCAAAACTATGAGAATGCCTTTGTCCTTATTTCGCACGATATTCCATTCCTAAACGACGTTATCAATATTGTTTATCATGTGGAAAATCAACAGCTGACGCGTTACTCTGGTGACTACTACCAGTTCCAAGAAGTCTATGCCATGAAGAAATCTCAGCTAGAGGCAGCCTATGAACGTCAGCAAAAAGAAATTGCAGACCTTAAGGACTTTGTTGCCCGAAACAAAGCGCGTGTTGCAACACGAAACATGGCCATGTCCCGTCAGAAGAAATTGGATAAGATGGATATTATCGAACTGCAAAGTGAGAAACCAAAGCCATCCTTTGATTTCAAACCGGCTCGTACACCAGGGCGCTTTATTTTCCAAGCCAAGGACTTGCAGATTGGTTATGACCGACCTCTTACTAAGCCTTTAAATCTTACCTTTGAACGTAATCAAAAGGTTGCCATTATCGGGGCAAATGGTATCGGGAAAACAACTCTCTTGAAGAGTCTCTTGGGGATAATTCCACCAATCGCTGGGGAAGTGGAACGCGGTGACTACCTAGAACTCGGTTACTTTGAGCAGGAAGTAGAAGGCGGTAATCGTCAAACTCCTCTTGAAGCTGTTTGGAATGCCTTTCCTGCTCTCAACCAAGCAGAAGTTCGTGCAGCCCTTGCTCGTTGTGGCTTGACAACTAAGCATATCGAAAGTCAAATTCAGGTCTTGTCAGGTGGGGAACAAGCCAAGGTTCGTTTCTGTCTCTTGATGAATCGTGAAAACAACGTTTTAGTGCTGGACGAGCCAACCAACCATTTGGATGTGGATGCCAAGGATGAACTCAAACGCGCTCTGAAAGAATACAAAGGGTCTATCCTTATGGTCTGTCACGAACCAGACTTTTATGAAGGCTGGATGGACCAAATCTGGGATTTTAACAATCTAACCTAAGAATGAGAGTAAAAGAAATACAGTACCGAATGTGAATACTGTATTTTTGTCTTTAAGATTTAAAATCGTAGTCTTTCACGACTTCGATGCTATTGATTGTGATAGCAATCGTTGGTTTGTCTTTTTCATCTTTTTCAGCTTTAGCAATCTTATCTACAACATCCATACCGTCAATCACTTGTCCAAAGACTGGGTGTTTGCCATCAAGACTAGGATTTCCCCCTTCTTTGTAGGCTTCGATGATTTTCTTTGGATACTTGCTTGCAGGGAGTTTAGCAGAGGTATCTGTAGAGTTTTGGTTGATGAAGAACTGGCTGCCATTGGTGTTTGGTTGACCAGTATTAGCCATTGAAAGTGAACCACGGATATTATAAAGATAAGGAGAAATCTCGTTTTTAAAACCAGTTCCCTTGTCTTTTGTCTTATCCTTGTCATGCCAGATGGACTGACCGCCTGTACCGTCCCCTTTTGGATCTCCAGTCTGGACCATAAAGCCATCGATAACACGATGGAAGGTAATACCGTTATAGTATCCTTCTTTAGCATGAGTGAGGAAGTTTTCAACCGCTAGAGGAGCGAGTTTAGGGAAGAGTTTGATACGGATATCTCCTTGACTTGTGTGGAGAATCACTTCAGCTTCATCTTCAGCAACTTCTTTAGATAGTTGTGGGAAATTGGCGTTTTCGTTTGTTAAAGCATCGTTTAACTCCTTGGCAGATTGGGCAGCTGCTTTGGAACTTTCTTCAGCAGCTAAGCTAGAATCTACATAGTCATCACCACGCAAACTACGTTGTATGTTGCTACATCCAGCTAGAGCTACAGTGGATAGTAAAAGAAGGGTTGCTAGTTTTTTCATTCTATTCCTCTCAAAAATTCATTTCTACCATTGTACCCTAAAAGGAAGGGGATTTCAAATGTTAGTGACAAGACAGTTTAAGAGGAAGCCAACCATAAAATCGCTTGATTAGAGGTATCAATACCATAAGTGTACTCGAAGTATTTTGGGAACTAGGTTTCGGTGGTAAAAGTACCAAACTGGATTCTCCATAGTAGAATGATATCACCTGCAAGCAAATCATCTGCTCATAAGTCCATATTTCGTTTGGGAACGGGCTTAGGATTTAGGAGCCAAGTATCCAAATCTCGTTCAGGCGATATGAAGGGCTTGACTTGATGGTCTTTATAAAATGTTTCTAAAATAGTATTTATGACATTCTCTTTCCGATTTTTCTTTAAAAATATAACAAATTTCTAAATGGTTTAAAAATTTTATAGTCTGTCAAGTTTTTTTCTTGACACCTATCAGAAATCTGTTATAATAGAACATGTGCTAAATAGCTCAGCTATTTCACCGAAATAAAAAATAAGAAAAGAGACTTTAAAAATGGCAGTTAAAATCCGTTTGACTCGTATGGGTTCTAAGAAAAAACCTTTCTACCGTATCAACGTAGCAGATTCACGCTCACCACGTGACGGACGTTTCATCGAAACAGTTGGAACTTACAACCCACTTGTTGCTGAAAACCAAGTAACTTTGAAAGAAGACCGCATTCTTGCATGGTTGGCTGATGGAGCTCAACCTTCAGATACAGTACGTAACATCCTTTCAAAAGAAGGTGTATTGAAGAAATTCCACGATTCTAAATTCTCAAAATAAGTTTAAAGTAGGTTGACAGATGGATACGATTGAAAATCTCATTATTGCGATTGTGAAACCCTTGATTTCACAACCAGATGCCTTAACTATCAAGATTGAAGATACACCAGAATTTTTGGAATATCATTTGGATCTTGATCAAAGTGATGTGGGTCGTGTAATCGGTCGTAAGGGTCGCACTATTTCTGCGATAAGAACGATTGTCTACTCTGTCCCAACTGAAGACAAAAAAGTAAGAATCGTTATTGACGAAAAATAAGAAGAGCGGGACGGATGTCTCGCTTTTTTTGCGAGAAGTGTAAAATTGCAGCCATTAAGTACCAACATGAACGTGATTTGGAAGGCTTTTTAAAGGGGGACTGGAAAAGAATGAACATTGATTGTATTTTAAACATAGATTGGGCAATGTACATTGATTGGTTATTGCGAATTTTACAGATTTCGACTTTTATAGGTGTAATTTTAAAAATTAGTTTTCAGAATAAGGCCTATATCAATAATATCGAAATTCAGGTAATTAAACCAATCGAATTTGATTCCTTACATACGAGATTTCATCATATATATGAGTTTAAACATGATGAAAATGATAAACATTATAACCATTTGATTTTTTTATCCAAAGGAAGTTGATATTGAAATTATAGAATTTTTATTCTTTAATCTATGATTCAAAAAAAGTAATCGTTTAGTTGATAATGATAAACTGCATACAGTTAAAAAAATTTAAAGAATTATACATGCTTATTGATTCATACAAATTTACCAGAGAATATGCCTAGTTTAAGAATGAAATGGAAAACAAGTCAGGGTGAAATTGGCGAGTATACATTTTATAGTAATATGTATAATGGGAATGTGAATATCTCATCTTTCAAATATAAATTAACATTAAAGAGGAAACTATTAGCACTTTTTGGACTATAGCGACATCTCTATGTATCTTCCTCCAACTTGAGAAAATCCTTGGAACGTGTTAAAATAAAGGATAAGGGTTTTTAATAATTCATTATATAGAACGAGTGGATTTCTTTATGAAGAGGATTGAAGTATCTACAGAAATTGGTAGTCTCTCTGTTACTTATCAAAAGCAAAAGAAAATGCTAGTTTGTTTAAGTGGTGCAGGTTTGCTACCAAGTTATGAAAATTTTTCACTTATACTTGAAAAACTTCCTCCTACAATTGGTTATTTGACTATTGATTTTCCGAACACAGGTAGGAGTCCGATTCATGACCAAGCTGGAAAAAATCTGGATAATCTTGCAGATGCAGTTTATGAACTATTTGAAGAATTGGCGATTTCTGAATATATACTTTGTGTACATAGTTTGAGTGGAATTTTAGCTTGCAAATTGCTCAACAAACCAATTAAGTGTCAGGCTTTACTAGCAATTGAACCGACAACTAAAAAAGTCATGTTTGCTGATTTTTCAGAAAATCCTTATCCAGAAATGGAAGAGCAGATGAGGCTGATTGACGAGTGTGGTCCTGAACTTTATTTTAAGAACTTAACTCAAGCAACATTTAGCCCTGAAATTAATAAAGAAATCTGGGAAATAATGCAAGAAAAAGGTTCAGAGTTGGAAAATCAAGATCAAGGATTTCAGATATCTGGAGAGATTACTGAGGAAGATTTTGAGAATGTATTTGTAGAAGCTCATATCCCTGAGTTTATTTTTTGTCAGGCTTATAGAGAAAAAGAGTACAGAGAATCAGAATATTGGACCTCCAATACTAAACTCATTTTAGGAGGGAATCACCATTATTTACAATGGTCAGAATCAGAAAAAATTGTGACTATTATTCGAGAATTGTCAGAATAAGATGGAAAGAAATAGAGTACAGGAGACAAGATGAACTACTTTAATGTTGGGAAAATCGTCAATACGCAGGGGTTGCAGGGTGAGATGCGAGTCTTGTCTGTGACGGATTTTGCAGAAGAACGGTTTAAAAAAGGGGCTGAGCTAGCTTTATTTGATGAAAAAGATCAGTTTGTTCAAACAGTGACTATCGCTAGTCACCGTAAACAGAAGAATTTTGACATTATTAAATTCAAAGATATGTACCATATCAATGCTATTGAAAAGTACAAGGGATACAGTCTCAAGGTTGCTGAGGAAGATTTAAATGACCTAGACGATGGTGAATTTTATTATCACGAGATTATCGGTTTGGAAGTCTATGAGGGTGATAACTTGATTGGAACCATCAAGGAAATCCTGCAACCAGGTGCCAACGATGTCTGGGTGGTCAAGCGAAAGGCAAGCGTGATTTATTATTGCCTTATATCCCACCAGTGGTTCTCAATGTTGATATTCTAAATAAACGGGTCGATGTGGAAATCTTAGAAGGGTTAGACGATGAAGATTGATATTTTAACCCTCTTTCCAGAAATGTTTTCTCCACTGGAACACTCAATTGTTGGAAAGGCTCGAGAAAAAGGGCTCTTGGATATCCAGTATCATAATTTTCGAGAAAATGCTGAAAAGGCCCGCCATGTAGACGATGAGCCCTACGGAGGCGGTCAGGGGATGTTGCTCCGAGCCCAACCCATTTTCGATTCCTTTGATGCTATTGAAAAGAAAAATCCGCGCGTTATTCTCCTCGATCCAGCTGGAAAGCAGTTTGATCAGGCCTATGCTGAGGATTTGGCTCAAGAGGAAGAGTTAATCTTTATCTGTGGGCACTATGAGGGTTATGATGAGCGTATTAAGACCTTGGTGACAGATGAGATTTCCCTGGGGGACTATGTCTTGACTGGTGGAGAGTTGGCAGCCATGACCATGATTGATGCGACGGTTCGCCTGATTCCAGAAGTGATTGGCAAGGAGTCTAGCCACCAAGATGATAGTTTTTCTTCAGGCCTTCTCGAATACCCTCAGTACACACGCCCCTACGATTATCGAGGGATGGTCGTGCCAGATGTACTGATGAGTGGACACCATGAAAAGATTCGTCAGTGGCGCCTGTATGAGAGTTTAAAGAAAACCTACGAGCGCAGACCGGATTTGCTTGAACATTATCAACTGACAGCAGAAGAAGAAAAAATGCTGGCAGAAATTAAAGAAAACAAAGAATAAAGGAGATACCTATGCAAGTAATCAAACGTGATGGTGAAATTGCTGAATTTAATCCAGATAAGATTTACCAAGCTATCTTAAAGGCAGCCCAGACTGTCTATGTATTGACAGATGATTTGCGTCAAAACCTTGCACAAGTCACTAAGAAAGTGGTTTTGGATTTGGAAGAAGCCAAGGTGGAACGTGCGACCATTAGCATGATTCAGTCTATGGTTGAACATCGTTTGCTGGGTGCAGGTTACATTACCATTGCAGAACACTACATTTCCTATCGTCTACAACGTGACTTGGAAAGAAGTGGTTATGGAGATCATATCGCGGTTCATTTACATTTTGAACAAATTCGCTAAGAAAAAAGAGTGGGATGAAGCAACTACATCTCACTCTTTCTTAAATCTATTTTTTTGGGCTGTTTGGACAGTTGAAGGGACAAATCGTAGGCGTTGAATATCGCTTATGCGGATAATACGGGTCACATTTTTAGCAAAATTTTTCACGATAATTTGCTGGCGTTGCTGATCGTATTTGATGATGTCACCTGTAAAACTTGTCTCAGACAAGATAAGGTGAACAGCGGTTTGTTTCTGGATAGCCTCTTCAATAGTGGATGTAAGGGAGTTGGTTTCAGTCTGGTCAGGTTGGTCATGTCCATTTAAAAAGTCATGTATTTTATCTAGAACTTGCTGGAATTTATGTCTCATATTGGCCTCCCTTCTTTTATATCAATATTATATAAAATTTTCCTAAAATCTACAAGATTTTACGAATAATCAAATGAAAGCAAAAAAAGGAGAAGAAAATGGCAGAATTTACATTTGAAATCGAAGAGCACTTGTTGACTCTTTCTGAAAACGAAAAAGGTTGGACCAAGGAAATCAACCGTGTGAGCTTTAATGGTGCCCCTGCAAAGTTTGATATTCGTGCTTGGAGTCCAGATCATACTAAAATGGGCAAGGGAATTACCCTCTCTAATGAAGAATTTCAAACCATGGTGGATGCCTTTAAAGGCAACTAAGTTGTCAAAATGAATGAAAAGGATATTGAGTTATGACAACTCGATATCCTTTTTTTAGTTGGTAAGTAAGCCTGATTTTTAAGGCGTTGAAGTAGTGGATGACTAATAAGACTAATAGCAAGAAGTTTACCAAGGTCTGGAATGATAAAGGGAAAAACTCCTACAACAAGAGCTTTTTCAAATGGCATTCCAGCTAGGAAATGCAAGCTTAGAATCCCGCCGACAAAGACAAGGGCATCACCCAAGAGGTTTGCAAGAAAAATCTTGACAACTCCACTCTTGCTGTCAGTTAGAGATGAAGTAAGTCCAGAGTAAACAAGATAAAACCAAAGATAGCCTGCAGTAGGACCAACCAACGCCTGCAATCCAGCTCCCCCTCCTGCAAAGACAGGAAGACCGATAGCACCTAGAAGAAGATAGAGTCCAACAGAAAGTACAGCCTCTCTGGGTCTAAAGACAGTAGCAATCAAGCCGATTGCAAAGTTTTGCAGAGTGAAGGGAACAGGTCCAATTGGAAGACTGATTTGTGCCAAAACAGCAATGAGAGCAGCTCCAATAGCAGGGATAGCATAAATATGAGCTTTTTTCAAAATAGTTAACCTCTTTTCTGATGTATAGTAACTATTATACTCGTAGAGTAATTATTGTCAACCAATTTTTTAAAACAAGGTAACAAAAACTGTAACGGCCGATTTTGCTTATTGGTTAAGTTGTTTTCATCGATTCGAAAACATCAAAAAAGAAGCAGATACATTTGTATCAGCTTCTTTTATTTCGATTAACGCATAGTTACAAATTCTTCAGATGCAGTTGGGTGAATCGCCACAGTTGCATCAAAGTCTGCCTTGGTTGCTCCCATTTTGATAGCAACGGCAAATCCTTGAATCATTTCATCAACACCATAGCCAATTCCATGAAGTCCGACAACTTTTTCTTCTGAACCTGCTGTGATCAATTTGAAACGTGTTTCTTGACGGTTGTCAGTGCAAGCAGAGTACATAGACGTAAAGCTTGATTTGTAAACCTTGATTTGGTCTTGACCGTATTCTTTAATAGCTTGCTCTTCTGTCAAACCAACCGTTCCGATAGCAGGGTGTGAAAAGACAACAGTTGGAATAGTTGAGTAATCCATTTTTGCAGTTGTTTTGCCGTTAAAGAGACGTTCAGACAAAGTACGTCCAGCCTTGATAGCAACTGGAGTTAGTTCTTTTTCGCCTGTTACATCACCTAAAGCGTAGATTCCCTCAACAACAGTATTTTGGTATTCATCCACTTGGATAAAGCCACGTTCGTTCAGAGTTACTCCAGCTTTTTCAAGTTGCAAGCCCTTAACGTTTGGACGGCGACCAGTAGCCCAGATAACTTGACTAGCTGTGTGACTAGTACCATCTTCGAAATGAATGGTAATGCCCTCAGCAGTTTTTTCTAACTTGGCAGGGACTTTGTGAGTATGAAGTGGCAAGTTTGTTCTTTCCATTTCCTTTACCAAACCTTCAACGATGTAAGAATCAAAACCACGTAAAGGACGATCACGACGAACAAAGAGATCTGTCTTGACACCAAAGGTGTGGAGTACGCCAGCCAATTCAACAGCAATATAACCCGCGCCTAGAATAGCAACTGACTCTGGCAATTCTTCCCAAGCAAATACATCATCAGAAGAGCCACCTAGCTCAGCACCAGGAATATTAGGAATACTTGGATGAGCACCAGTCGCAATCACGATATGCTTGGCACGAATGAGTTCACCATTTACGCTGACAGTATGAGAATCTACAAATTCAGCATGACCTTCAATCAAGTCTACACCGTTGCGTTTAAAACTGCCATCATAAGAAGAACGAGCGCGATCAATGTAGGCTTCACGATTGCGACGTAGGGTTGCAAAGTCAAAGTTAAGATCAGTAGTCTTAAAGCCGTAGTCTTCTCCAAATTGATGGAAAGTCTCAGCAATTTGTGCCCCGTACCACATGATTTTTTTAGGAACACAACCTACGTTGACGCAAGTTCCACCTAGTTTCTTTTCCTCAATAACGGCTGCTTTAGCTCCGTGTTCACCAGCACGGTTCATGGTAGCAATTCCTCCGCTACCTCCACCGATAGCAATGATATCGTATTCTCTCATTTAAAACTCCTTTGTACTCTTTTAAATAGTAGAGTGTCATTTTTTGATAGTCATATTCTATCTTTTTTTTGATTTGATTGCAAAAATCTGCTACGTTCAAAAAAATTAAAGAAAAGGCTTGCAAAAAAGAAAAATAAAGTGTATGATATAACTAGTACAATGATTGTAAAATAAATTCCGAACAATAATTAAATCCTGAAATGTCATTATTTCGTTCTGAAATGTTATTGTTTCAAATTGATAATTTTTGTATAATATTGTTAAGAACTTTAAATCAAAAAGGAGTTTCATTATGAAAAAGAATCGCAAAGCTAAAAAGTGGCAATTGTATGCAGCAATTGGTGCTGCAAGTGTAGTTGTATTGGGGGCTGGAGGGATTTTGCTCTTTAGACAACCATCTCAGACAGCTGTAAAAGATGAGCCTACTCATCTTGTTGTTGCTAAGGAAGGAAGCGTGGCATCCTCTGTTCTATTGTCAGGGACAGTAACAGCAAAAAATGAACAATATGTTTATTTTGATGCTAGTAAGGGAGATTTAGATGAAATCCTTGTTTCTGTGGGGGATAAGGTTAGTGAAGGGCAGGCTTTAGTCAAGTACAGTAGTTCAGAAGCCCAGGCGGCCTATGATTCAGCTAGTCGAGCAGTTGCGAAGGCAGATCGTCATATCAATGAACTCAATCAAGCACGGAATGAAGCCGCTTCAGCTCCGGCTCCACAGTTGCCAACACCAGCAGGAGTCGAAGGAGCTGCGGCACAAACTCCAGCTCCAGTCGCAGGAAATTCAGTATCCTCTATTGATGCTCAATTGGGTGATGCCCGTGATGCCCGTGCAGATGCAGCGGCACAATTAAGCAAGGCTCAAAGTCAGTTGGATGCAATGACGGTTCTCAGTACCCTAGAGGGAACTGTGGTCGAAGTCAATCGTAACGTTTCCAAATCTCCAACAGGAGCAAGCCAAGTGGTAGTTCATGTCGTAAGCAATGAAAACTTGCAAGTTAAGGGTGAACTATCTGAATACAACCTTGCCAACTTATCTGTCGGTCAAGAAGTAACCTTTACTTCTAAAGTTTACCAAGATAAGAGCTGGACAGGTAAGATTAGCTATATCTCTGACTACCCTAAAAATAATGGCGAAGCAGCAAGTGCAGCGGCTGCAGCAGCAGCTGGTAATTCTGGCTCTAAATATCCATATACCATTGATGTTACGAGTGAAATTGGTGATTTGAAACAAGGATTTTCAGTAAGCGTTGAGGTCAAGAATAAGAGCTAAAGCCATTTTGGTTCCTCTAACAAGTGTTGTGACTGAAAATGATAAGAACTATGTCTGGGTGCTTGACGAGCAGAAAAAGGCTAAGAAAGTGGAAGTTGGTTTGGGCAATGCTGATGCAGACAACCAAGAAATCACTTCAGGTCTGACAAATGGAGTCAAGGTCATCAGTAACCCAACGTCTTCTCTAGAGGAAGGAAAAGAGGTGAAGGCTGATGAAGAAACTAATTAGTCTAAAAAATATCTGCAGAAGTTACCGTAATGGTGACCAAGAACTGCAGGTTCTCAAAAATATCAACCTAGAAGTGAATGAGGGTGAGTTTGTTGCCATCATGGGACCCTCTGGGTCTGGTAAGTCCACTCTCATGAATACGATTGGGATGTTGGATACACCAACCAGTGGAGAGTATTATCTTGAAGGCCAAGAAGTGGCGGGACTAGGTGAAAAACAACTAGCCAAGGTCCGTAACCAACAAATCGGATTTGTCTTTCAGCAGTTCTTTCTTCTATCTAAACTTAATGCTCTGCAAAACGTAGAATTGCCCTTGATTTACGCGGGAGTTTCATCTTCAAAACGTCGCAAGTTAGCTGAGGAATATTTAGATAAGGTTGAATTGACAGAACGCAGTCACCATTTGCCTTCAGAATTATCTGGTGGTCAAAAGCAACGTGTGGCTATTGCGCGTGCCTTGGTAAACAATCCTTCTATTATCCTAGCGGACGAACCGACAGGAGCCTTGGATACCAAAACAGGGAACCAAATTATGCAACTATTGGTTGAGTTGAACAAAGAAGGAAAAACCATTATCATGGTAACGCATGAGCCTGAAATCGCTGCTTATGCTAAACGCCAGATTGTCATTCGAGATGGAGTTATTTCGTCTGACAGTTCGCAGTTAGAGAAGGAGGAAAACTAAGATGCAGAATCTGAAATTTGCCTTTTCATCTATCATGGCCCACAAGATGCGCTCTTTTCTCACTATGATTGGGATTATCATTGGTGTTTCATCTGTTGTTGTGATTATGGCTCTGGGAGATTCCATGTCTCGTCAGATCAATAAAAATATGACCAAGTCACAGAAGAATATCCATGTCTTTTTCTCGCCTATCAAAAGCAAAGACGGTTCTTTTACCCAAAAACAATCAGCATTGACAGTTTCTGGGAAAGAAGAGGATGTTCCTGTGGAACCACCAAAACCACAAGAATCCTGGGTCAAGGAAGCGGCAAAACTGAAGGGTGTAGATAGTTACTATGTAACCAACTCAACCAATACCACCCTGGCTTATAAGGATAAAAAAGTGGAGCGTGCTAGCTTGACAGGTGGGAATATTACCTACATGAAGGCGGTTGAAAATGAAATTGTTGCAGGCCGTAGTCTTATAGCTCAGGATTATAAAGATGTGGCCAGTGTCATTTTACTAGACCAAGAACTTGCCAATAGTCTGTTTGGTTCAGCTCAAGAAGCTGTTAACCAGATTATAGATGTTGGTGGCTTTAGTTACCGTGTCATTGGTGTCTATACTAGCGATGAGGCCAAGACTGCCAAGACTTTTGGTATTGGTGGGCTTCCGATTACGACTAATATTTCTCTTGCCAATAATTTCAATATGGATGAAATTTCTGATATTGTCTTCCGTGTCAATGATACCAGTTTGACACCGACGGTGGGACCAGAATTAGCTAGAAAATTGACCGAGATTGCTGGTCTTCAGCAAGGGGAGTATCAGGTGGCAGATGCGACTGCAGCCTTCCAAGAAGTACAACAACTGTTCGGCTTTATAACTACGATTATTAGTGCCATTGCGGGGATTTCCCTCTTTGTTGGTGGGACTGGTGTTATGAACATCATGCTGGTTTCTGTTACAGAGCGTACCCGTGAGATTGGTCTCCGTAAGGCTTTGGGAGCAACGCGTGCTAATATTTTAATCCAGTTCTTGATTGAATCCATGATTTTGACCTTGCTTGGTGGAGTCATTGGTCTAACCATTGCAACAGGCTTAACCGCTATAGCTGGTCTACTTTTACAAGGTTTGATTGCGGGTATAGAAGTGGGAGTATCAATCCCAGTTGCCCTATTTAGTCTTGCAGTTTCGGCTAGTGTGGGTATGATTTTTGGTGTCTTGCCAGCCAACAAGGCATCGAAACTTGATCCAATCGAAGCCCTTCGTTATGAATAAGATCAACAAGATGGACACTCGTCTATCTTGTTTTTGTATGGATTTCCCTATCGAAAATCCTTAAAAATGTGATATAATGAAGTGTTAGAAAAACAGGTTTCATTTGCCTGGAAAGGAAAAATTATGTCTGAAAAGAATTTTTATATTACAACGCCGATTTACTATCCATCTGGTAAACTTCATATCGGATCTGCCTACACAACCATCGCCTGTGATGTCCTAGCACGTTACAAACGCCTCATGGGCTACGATGTCTTTTATTTGACAGGTCTTGATGAGCACGGTCAGAAAATCCAGCAGAAAGCGGAAGAAGCTGGCATTACACCACAAGCTTATGTTGATGGAATGGCAGTTGGAGTCAAGGAACTCTGGCAATTACTCGATATCTCATACGATAAATTTATCCGTACAACTGATGACTACCATGAAAAAGTGGTAGCGCAAGTTTTTGAACTCTTGCTTGCTCAAGATGACATCTATTTGGGTGAATATTCTGGTTGGTACTCAGTTTCAGATGAGGAATTCTTTACAGAAAGCCAGCTTGCAGAAGTATTCCGTGATGAAGCTGGAAATGTGACTGGCGGTATTGCTCCATCAGGTCACGAAGTGGAATGGGTTTCTGAAGAATCATACTTCCTTCGCCTTAGCAAATACCAAGACCGTTTGGTTGAATTTTTCAAATCCCATCCTGAGTTTATCACTCCAGATGGTCGTTTGAATGAAATGCTTCGCAACTTCATCGAGCCAGGTTTAGAAGACTTGGCGGTATCTCGTACAACCTTTACATGGGGAGTGCCTGTCCCATCTAATCCTAAACACGTTGTCTACGTTTGGATTGATGCCCTTCTTAACTATGCGACAGCGCTTGGATACGGTCAAGATGAACATGGTAACTTTGATAAGTTCTGGAATGGAACAGTCTTCCACATGGTAGGAAAAGATATCCTTCGATTCCACTCGATTTACTGGCCAATCCTTCTTATGATGTTGGATATCAAATTGCCAGATCGTTTGATTGCCCATGGTTGGTTTGTCATGAAAGACGGAAAGATGTCTAAATCTAAAGGGAATGTTGTCTATCCTGAAATGTTGATAGAGCGTTTTGGACTAGATCCACTTCGTTACTACCTCATGCGTAGCCTTCCAGTTGGTTCAGACGGAACCTTTACTCCGGAAGACTATGTTGGCCGTATCAATTATGAATTGGCTAATGACCTTGGAAACCTCCTCAACCGTACTGTTTCTATGATTAACAAGTACTTTGATGGACAAATTCCAGCCTATGTAGAGGGCGTGACAGAGTTTGATCATGCTCTTGCTGAGGTTGCAGAACAATCAATCGCAGACTACCATACACACATGGAAGCAGTTGACTACCCACGTGCACTTGAAGCAGTCTGGACCCTTATCTCTCGTACTAACAAATACATCGATGAGACCGCACCATGGGTCTTGGCTAAGGATGAAGCACTTCGTGATCAATTGGCAAGTGTCATGAGCCACTTGGCAGCCAGCCTGCGTGTTGTAGCTCACTTGATTGAGCCATTTATGATGGAAACCAGTCGTGCAGTTTTGACTCAACTTGGTTTAGCAGAAGTTGCTAGCCTTGAGAACTTGAAATTGCCTGATTTCCCTGCAGGTGTGACTGTAGTTGCTAAGGGAACGCCAATCTTCCCACGTCTGGATATGGAAGAAGAAATCGCCTATATCAAGGAACAAATGGAAGGTATCAAACCAGCAGTCGAGAAAGAATGGAATCCAGATGAAGTTGAACTCAAACTAAACAAGGAAGAAATCAAGTTTGAAGACTTTGACAAAGTCGAAATCCGTGTCGCAGAAGTCAAAGAAGTGTCTAAAGTAGAAGGTTCAGATAAGTTGCTTCAATTCCGCTTGGATGCTGGTGATGGAGAAGATCGTCAAATTCTCTCAGGAATTGCAAAATTCTATCCAAACGAACAAGAATTGGTCGGCAAGAAAGTCCAAATCGTTGCTAACCTCAAACCTCGTAAAATGATGAAGAAATATGTCAGCCAAGGGATGATTCTCTCAGCTGAACATGATGGGAAATTAACCCTTCTCACAGTTGATCCAGCTGTACCAAACGGAAGTGTGATTGGGTAAAAATAGAGGCTCTATAATATTTGAATCTTTGTCTTGTTTCATGGGTTTAAGAAGATAACATGGAGTGAAATATAGTCAAAAAGCCGTTGCAAAGCGGTTTTTGTTATAATGAAGGGAAGAATGTTAGAAATTTAAGGAGAAAAATTTGATGAGATACATAACTCTTGGTCAAGATGACAAAGAATTATCAGAAATTGTTCTCGGAATGATGAGAATAAAAGATAAGTCTGTAAAAGAAGTTGAAGAGCTTGTAGAAACAGCACTGTCTGTTGGAATTAATGCTTTCGACTTGGCTGATATATATGGTCGTGGTCGTTGTGAAGAACTGTTAGGTCTTGTCCTAAAAAATCGTCCAGATTTAAGAGAAAAGATGTGGATTCAGTCCAAATGTGGCATTCGCATTGAAGAATTTACCTATTTTGATTTTTCAAAAGAGTATATTCTAGGATCAGTAGATGGAATTTTAAAAAGATTGCAGGTTGATTATTTAGATAGCTTGCTTCTTCATCGACCAGATGCTTTGATGGAATCTGACCAAGTAGCAGAAGCCTTTGAAATTCTACAAAAATCAGGTAAAGTTCGAGACTTTGGTGTGTCCAACCAAAATCCCATGATGATGGAGTTACTTAAAAAAGATGTCAAGCAGCCGTTAGCTGTTAATCAGCTACAATTGAGTGCAGCTTTTACACCAGGATTTTGAATCAGGTTTTTCATGTTAATATGGAAGATAGTCAAGCAGCTATGCGAGATGGCAGCATTTTTGAATATTGCAAATTACACGATGTGGTCATTCAAGCATGGTCTGTCTTGCAATTCGGGTATTTTAAAGGGAATTTTGTTGGAAATGAGAAATTTCAAGCTTTAAATCAAGTACTTGATCGTTTAGCTATTAAAATATGGAGTAGCCCCTTCAACTATTGCCATTTCTTGGATATTGCGTTATCCAGCAAAAATGCAGGCAGTCGTAGGTACCACAAATCCTAAGCACTTGAGAGAAGTTAGCTAAGCGGCAAACTTTAGCTTAACAAGAAAAGAATGGTATGAAATTTATCTTGCAGCAGGGAATAATCTGCCGTAAGTAGAAGCAGATGTAAATAAATCACAGTCAAAAAGCCGTTGTAAAGCGGTTTTTTTGTTATAATGAAGGGGAGAATTATTGATATTAAAGGAGAAAAACATGACATTTGAAGAGATCCTGCCTGGATTAAAGGCTAAGAAAAAATATGTACGTACTGGTTGGGGAGGTGCTGAAAACTATGTCCAACTTTTTGACACCATCGAGCAAAATGGGGTTGCACTTGAAGTGACACCTTATTTCCTAATCAACGTTTCTGGGGAGGGAGAAGGTTTTTCCATGTGGAGTCCGACACCTTGTGATGTTTTAGCGACGGATTGGGTAGAAGTGCATGATTAAATGTGTACTCATTACAGGAGTGAGTTCTGGTATCGGATTGGCTCAGGCTCGACTCTTTTTAGAGAAGGGTTATCAAGTTTACGGAGTGGACCAAGGTGAAGATCCACTTTTACAGGGTGATTTTCACTTTTTACAGAGAGATTTGACCTTGGACTTGGAGCCTATTTTTGACTGGTGTCCACAGGTGGATATTTTGTGCAATACTGCTGGAGTTTTGGATGATTACAAACCACTTTTGGAACAGACAGCGCAGGAAATTCAAGAAATTTTTGAAATTAATTATATGACTCCTGTTGAGTTGACTCGGCATTATTTGACACAAATGCTGGAGAATAAAAAAGGAATCATTATCAATATGTGCTCGATTGCTTCTAGTCTAGCAGGTGGAGGTGGTCACGCCTATACTTCATCTAAGCATGCCTTGGCTGGCTTCACCAAGCAGTTGGCTCTAGACTATGCTGAAGCTGGAATTCAGGTCTTTGGTATCGCTCCAGGTGCTGTCAAGACAGCTATGACCGCTGCGGATTTTGAGCCAGGTGGCCTAGCAGACTGGGTGGCTAGTGAAACGCCCATCAAGCGCTGGATTGAGCCAGAGGAAGTGGCAGAAGTCAGTCTCTTTTTGGCCAGTGGAAAGGCATCTGCCATGCAGGGACAAATCTTGACAATAGATGGCGGATGGTCTTTGAAGTAGGGGGAGTTGGATAGAAATCAAAAATCACAGAAGGGAATGCATCGCCAGAAGTCTTGAAAGTCAAAGCAGAATTATTAGGATTTCCAGAATTGGACAAGACCTTGTATATGAATTGGAAGGTGAAGTAGGGGGATAATGGAACTATTTAAAACATGGAAGAAAAATATGGTTCTCTATGGTCTTAAATCTCAAATCGGAACTGTCTACCGAAACAGTGATAGGACAACAAGCTTTTATGATGTTGGGAATTTTCTATACCTAGCAGGGGAGTTGGATTCCAGATTTTGGGAAGATTTTGTTAGGAAATATGGTTTAGATTATAAGATTATTATTTCAGAAAATACCAATTGGCAAGATTTTCTGCATCGGAAAGTGGGGTTAAAGTCTTTTACTCGCTATTCTTTTAAAGATAAGGCAAATTTTCAAGTTGAATTTTTAAATAATCTAGTTACTAATTTAGAGGAAGATTACAATATTGTGCCTATTGATAATCATATTTATAACTGCTTTTCTGAGGAAGGATGGTCACAAGATTTACAGGGGGATTTTGAGTCCTATCAGGATTTTGTTTTAAAAGGTGGATTTGGCTTTGTGATTCTTAAAAATAATGAACTGATTGCTGGAATTTCCTCAGGGTTAGTTTACCGTGGAGCAGTTGAAGTGGAAGTTGCAACTAGACCAAACGAACAAGGAAATGGATTTGCTAAAAAGCTTGGTGCTGCAATGATTCTAGAGAGTTTGAATAGAGATATGTTTCCTCTTTGGGATGCTCATAACGAGGCTTCCAAAAAAGTAGCAGAATTTTTAGGATATGAGTTAATTGGACCTTATGTAGCTTTTGAACTAGAGAAAAGTGTCATATAATGATAGCTGATATTATATCTTTTAAGATGAGGTGAATGGACATGCAAAACCAACTGGCTCTTAGTGGCGAAAAAATTATTGAAAAAGTTTATCCTCAACTATTTCACCACAT
>BNJS01002738.1_pt1 | contig 54434 bp, 60 predicted proteins | sample 8540461 | NCBI WGS metagenome assembly BNJS01 (sample SAMD00202454, study PRJDB9452) | human saliva metagenome | isolation source: human saliva | place: Japan
GACGGAAGATCCTGAGGTCAATCACATCAACGTCATTAAGAGAAAGGAGAACTAGATGGATTTATGGTTTTCTGAAGTTCATACTCCAGATGTGAAATTGTCCCTGAGAACAGCCAAGCAACTCTACGCTGGTAAAAGTGAATGGCAGGATATCGAAGTCTTGGATACGCCAGCTTTTGGGAAAATACTGATTTTAAATGGTCATGTCTTGTTCTCAGATGCGGATGATTTTGTCTACAATGAAATGACCGTCCATGTTCCCATGGCTGTGCACCCAAATCCAAAGAAAGTCTTGGTTATTGGGGGTGGTGACGGTGGTGTTGCTCAAGTATTAACACTTTATCCTGAACTGGAGCAAATCGATATTGTGGAACCAGATGAGATGTTGGTTGAGGTCTGTCGTGAGTATTTCCCAGACTTTGCTGCAGGGCTAGATGATCCTCGTGTCACCATTTACTACCAAAATGGGCTACGCTTTTTGCGAAACTGCGAAGATGATTACGATATTATCATCAACGATGCGACAGATCCATTTGGCCATACAGAAGGTCTCTTTACCAAGGAATTTTACGGTAATAGTTATCGAGCTCTGAAGGAAGACGGCATCATGATCTACCAGCATGGGAGTCCCTTCTTTGACGAGGATGAGTCGGCTTGCCGAAGTATGCACCGTAAGGTTAATCAAGCATTTCCAATCAGTCGGGTCTATCAGGCCCATATTCCAACTAGCCCAGCTGGCTATTGGTTGTTTGGATTTGCATCGAAGAAATACCACCCTGTCAAAGATTTTGACAAGGAAGGCTGGAAAAAACGCCAGCTTTTCACAGAATACTATACTGCAAACTTACACGTGGGAGCCTTTATGTTGCCCAAGTATGTTGAGGACATTTTAGAAGAAGAGGAAGGAAAAAAATGAGTCGTTTACTAGTTATTGGATGTGGGGGCGTTGCCCAAGTTGCTATTTCAAAGATTTGCCAAGATAGCGAAACATTTACAGAAATTATGATTGCTAGCCGTACCAAGTCAAAATGCGATGACTTGAAGGCTAAATTAGAAGACAAAACAAGTACAAAGATTGAGACTGCTGCTCTTGATGCAGATAATGTCGAAGAAGTCATTGCCTTGATTAAAAGCTACAAACCAGAAGCTGTTTTAAATGTAGCCCTTCCTTATCAAGATTTAACCATTATGGACGCATGTTTGGCGACTGGAGTTCACTATATCGACACGGCCAACTATGAAGCAGAAGACACAGAAGACCCTGAGTGGCGTGCTATTTATGAGAAACGTTGTAAGGAACTTGGTTTTACAGCCTACTTTGACTACTCATGGCAGTGGGCTTATCAAGAGAAATTCAAAGAAGCAGGCTTGACTGCTCTTCTTGGTTCTGGTTTTGACCCAGGTGTGACTAGTGTCTTTTCAGCCTATGCTCTCAAACACTATTTTGATGAAATCCATTATATCGACATTTTAGACTGTAATGGTGGTGACCACGGTTATCCGTTTGCGACAAACTTTAACCCAGAAATCAATCTACGCGAGGTTTCAGCGCCAGGTTCTTACTGGGAAGATGGAAAATGGGTCGAAGTCGAAGCCATGTCTATCAAGCGCGAGTATGATTTCCCTCAAGTGGGACAAAAAGACATGTATCTCCTTCACCATGAAGAAATTGAATCATTGGCGAAAAACATTCCAGGTGTCAAACGTATTCGTTTCTTTATGACTTTTGGTCAATCTTATCTAACGCATATGAAATGCTTGGAAAATGTAGGGCTCCTTCGTACGGATACCATTAACTTTAACGGCCAAGAAATTGTACCAATCCAATTCTTGAAAGCCTTACTTCCAGATCCTGCCAGCCTTGGCCCACGTACTGTTGGCAAAACCAATATTGGATGTATCTTTACAGGTGTCAAAGATGGCGTTGAAAAGACCATCTACATCTACAATGTTTGCGACCATCAGGAATGTTACGCAGAAGTTGGTTCACAAGCTATTTCTTACACGACAGGCGTTCCAGCCATGATTGGGACAAAATTAGTTATGAACGGTACTTGGAAACAAGCTGGAGTTTATAACCTTGAAGAGATTGGATCCAGATCCATTCATGGAAGCTTTGAATGAGTATGGTTTGCCATGGGTTGTGGTTGAAAATCCACAAATGGTGGACTAATGAAGTTAGAACAAGTACCAACACCAGCTTATGTCATTGACTTGGAAAAGTTAGAAGCCAACTGCCGCATTCTACAATATGTTCAAGAAGAGGCTGGTTGCAAGGTTTTGCTTGCCCAGAAGGCTTATTCTCTCTACAAAACCTATCCCTTGATTAGCCAGTATCTATCTGGTACGACAGCTAGTGGACTCTATGAGGCTAAGTTAGCTAGAGAAGAGTTCCCTGGGGAAGTCCATGTTTTTGCGCCAGCTTTCAAGGAATCAGATATGGAAGAGCTACTGAAAATAACTGACCATATCGTCTTTTAACTCAGAGAGACAACTACGAAAATATGGTCAACGTTGTCGTGAAGTTGGTATCAGTTTGGGTCTTCGCATCAATCCTCAGTGTTCAACTCAAGGAGATCACGCGCTCTATGACCCCTGTGCCCCAGGTTCTCGTTTTGGAGTCACTCTAGATAAAATTCCTAGTGATTTGCTGGATTTGGTGGATGGTCTTCATTTTCACACCCTTTGCGAGCAGGGAGCAGATGATTTACAAACAACTTTGAAAGCAGTAGAAGCGCAGTTTGGTCCCTACTTACATCACGTTAAATGGCTCAATATGGGGGGCGGACACCACATCACAAGACAAGGTTACGATGTGGATTTGCTGATTTCTGAGATCAAGCGTATCCGAGAAACTTACAATCTTGAAATCTATATCGAGCCGGGTGAAGCCATTGCACTCAATGCTGGTTATCTAGCAACTGAAGTATTGGATATTGTAGAAAACGGTATGGAAATCTTGGTTTTAGACGCCTCTGCGACCTGCCATATGCCTGATGTACTTGAGATGCCCTATCGTCCACCTTTGAGAAATGGCTTTGAGGCACAGGAAAAAGCCCATACATATAGACTTTCTTCCAATACTTGTCTGACAGGAGATGTGATTGGTGATTATAGCTTTGAAAATCCAGTTCAAATCGGAGACAGACTTTATTTTGAAGATATGGCTATTTACTCATTTGTCAAAAATAATACCTTTAATGGTATTGGATTGCCAAGTCTCTATCTTATGGACGAACAGGGAGACTGTAGCTTAGTCAAATCCTTTGGTTATCAAGACTTTAAAGGGAGATTATCATGATGGACAGTCCCAAAAAATTAGGCTATCGCATGCCAGCAGAGTACGAACCCCATCATGGTACCCTCATGATATGGCCGACTCGACCAGGATCATGGCCTTTTCAAGGAAAAGCTGCTAAAGCAGCATTTAGTCAGATTATAAAAACCATTGCAGAAGGGGAAAGAGTTTATCTTTTGGTAGAGCAAGACTACTTAGCTGAAGCCCAAGACTACCTTGGAGATAGCGTTGTTTATTTAGACATTCCCACCAATGATGCCTGGGCGCGTGATACGGGTCCGACCATTCTTATCAATGATGAAAGCCAGAAATTAGCCGTGGATTGGTCTTTCAATGCTTGGGGTGGTGCTGTCGATGGTCTCTACCAAGACTATGAAGATGATAATCGAGTAGCCAGTCATTTTGCTGAGACCTTGGAAATGCCTGTTTATGATGCCAAACCCTTTGTACTAGAAGGCGGAGCTATACATAGCGATGGTCAAGGAACCATTCTCGTAACTGACAGTTGCTTGCTTAGTCCTGGTCGCAATCCTCATCTAAGTAAAGAGGAAATCGAGAATACCTTATTAGAGAGCCTTGGTGCTGACAAAGTTATCTGGCTTCCTTATGGTATTTATCAGGACGAAACCAATGAACACGTTGACAATGTTGCTGCCTTTGTTGGTCCTGCTAGAGCTTGTTTTGGCTTGGACAGACGACAAAAGAGATCCTCAATATGCCATGTCAAAAGCAGATCTCGAACTTTTAGAGCAAGAAACAGATGCAAAAGGTCGTCACTTCACCATTCATAAATTGCCTATCCCTGCAGTTCGATCAAGTTGTGACAGAAGAGGATTTGCCAGGCTACATCTATGAAGAAGGAGAAGAAGAGCGATACGCAGGTGAACGACTAGCAGCTTCCTACGTAAACTTTTATATCGCCAACAAGGCTGTCCTTGTTCCCCAGTTTCAAGATGTCAATGACCAAGTAGCCTTAGATATCCTCAGTAAGTGTTTCCCAGACCGTAAAGTTGTCGGAATTCCAGCCAGAGATATTCTCTTAGGTGGTGGCAATATCCACTGTATCACCCAACAAATCCCAGAATAGGAGAAAAAGATGAGAAATGTAAAGAGTTGCAGCTATTCAGATGCAATGTGCCAAGGATGTGGCAACAAATATTCAAACAGCAGAGCGTTTAGTACGTCAGGCTGCAGAACAAGGCGCACAAATTATTCTTTTACCCGAGTTGTTTGAACGTCCCTATTTCTGTCAGGAACGTCAGTATGACTACTACCAGCATGCCCAATCGGTAGCAGAAAATACTGCCATTCAGCATTTTAAAAGTGATTGCTAAAGGAACTAAAAGGTTGTTTTACCGATCAGTTTCTATGAAAAAGATGGCAATGTCTTGTATAACTCTATTGCTGTCATTGATGCAGATGGGGAAGTGCTGGGTGTTTATCGAAAGACCCACATACCAGATGACCATTATTATCAAGAAAAAGTTTTATTTCACGCCTGGTAACACAGGTTTCAAGGTCTGGGATACTCGCTATGCCAAGATTGGTATCGGTATCTGTTGGGATCAATGGTTTCCTGAAACAGCGCGCTGTCTTGCATTGAATGGTGCTGAATTGCTCTTTTATCCTACAGCCATCGGTTCAGAGCCGATTTTAGATACGGATAGTTGTGGTCATTGGCAACGTACCATGCAAGGACACGCAGCAGCAAATATTGTTCCAGTTATTGCAGCCAATCGTTATGGATTAGAGGAAGTCACTCCAAGTGAGGAAAATGGTGGACAGAGTTCCAGTCTTGACTTCTACGGTTCATCCTTTATGACGGATGAAACAGGAGCTATTCTAGAGCGAGCTGAAAGACAAGGAGAAGCTGTTCTGTTAGCTACTTATGACCTAGATAAGGGAGCAAGCGAACGCCTAAACTGGGGCTTGTTTCGAGATAGAAGACCCGAAATGTATCAACGTATTACGGACTAGTAGGGGAGAAATGAGAGATTCATTCTGCTAGACTAACTTCTTATTTGCAACTATAAGGATACTAGGTCATCTAGCAAGTGGATTTTATATTTTAACCCTCTAAGGCTTTCTCGCGCTTTGATGCGAGGAGCTTTTCTGTTTAAGCTTTATCAATAAAACATGCTATAATAGTTGCAGAAAGGTTGGTATTTATGGCTAGGATATTGGTTATTGAAGACAATAGTGACATTCAAGAAATTTTGCGAACACTTCTTACTGAGGAGCATGAGGTGATTCAAGCCTTTTCAGGAACTGAAGGAATCATGCTTTTTGACCAAGGTGGGATTGAACTCGTTTTGCTAGATATCATGCTTCCTGGGAAAAATGGGGATCAGGTTTTAAAAGCCATCAGGGAACAAAGTCAAACTCCAGTCATTATGCTGACGGCTTTGAGCGATAAAAAGTTAATCAGCCAATACCTTTTAGACGGTGCCAATGATTACATAGTCAAACCTTTTGATTTGGATGAAGTCTTTGCTAGAGTTACTGTTCAATTACGCCAAAGCGCAGAAAAACAGCCCTATGGAAATAGGAAAAACTGAAAATCTGCCACAAAACTTGAAAAATATCCAGTTTGATGCAGAAAGTTTTGAAATTAAAAATAGTCAGGAAACGATTCGTCTTGCTAAGAAAGAATGCTTGATTCTCCAAACTCTCCTTAAACATCCAAAGAAAATTTTCACCAAGGAAGAACTTTATGAAATGGTATGGGAAGAGAGCTATTTACCTGGAGATAATACCCTCAATACGCATTTGAGTAATCTTCGTAAAAAATTAAACCAGCTTGACCCAAATCAGGAATATATTGAAACCATTTGGGGAGTTGGGGTAAGATTAAAAGGAGATAAGCAATGACCTACATGATAATCTTTATCCTACTGGTTCTCCTAATTATTTTATCGATTGCATTGATTCGCTACCATCTAGCACTTGAAAGCCTGAGTCAACAGATTGAAGACAAGATTCTCACGGGTAGTATGAAAAGAGTAGGAGTCAGCATTTTTTCCAAACATTTTCTACAGCTCTACCAGCAGATTGAAAATCTATTTCAAGAAGTGGAACAATCTCGGTTGGTAATGAAAAGGGAAAGCAGACTCTGGATATGGCCATCAGCAATATCGCTCATGATATTCGAACTCCTTTGACTATCGCTTCAGGCTACACCCAACAATTGATAAAGTCTCCTGAAAACAAAGGAGAAACCCTACAAAAAGTAGCCCAGCATCTTGATTTAGTTTCCAAACGTTTGGAGGCTCTCCTAGAATACCGTCGTTTGATGGAAGGAGCTGTTAAACCGAAAATGGAAGAAGTGGATCTTTCCGCTTTTATTACTAAAAAGACTCTGGCTTATTATGATGTTTTTCAGGCGGCAAATATCACACTTGATTTTAAGGTTGAAGCTGGTTTAAAAACGAGGACTGATGAAGACTTGCTGGATCGTATTTTACAAAATTTACTTGGAAATGTCCTCAAGCATGGTAAGGAAGAAGCACGTCTATCTTTGAGAAAGGAAAAGGAACAGCTTGTCTTAGAGATTGCAAACCTTGTCAAACAGCCCATCAAAAAAATAGAAAATCTCAGCAACCGTTTTTATTCTGAAAATCTATCAGACACTGAAGAATCCTCTGGTTTAGGCCTTTATATCACTGAAGAATTATGTCATCTTCTCAGTGCAGAGATGAAACTAAGCACAGATGGCCACTGGTTATCGGTTTTCATTTGTTTTTAACGAAATAAACCTCCTCTGTAGGCTAGAGGAGGTCATTTTTTATAGACTTTTCTTTTTGAAAACTGCCAGTCCACTTAGATTAAAGATTAGAATAACAGCTAAGGTAACTATAAGGGTATAGAAAATGGATTCACTATTATCAGTCATAGCATAGAAAAACTGCAATGATAAATATGGCAAAATTTTTATATTTGGAAAAATGAGCATTGGCATAGAAAGTAAGATAGAGCTGACCAAATATCCAATAAATACTGCAAGATAAGAATGGCTAACATAGAGAATAAAGGAAACAATAGAAAGCCAAGCAAGGAGGCAAAGGAATTGAAGGGGAAATGGTTATCAGTAGATTGCCAATAAAGCCATCAGGCATGGTTCCAAATCCATTTAAGATCGTTGCTGGAATAAAGGCAATCACAAGGCTGATGATAACTTGCAAGAGTGCAATACAAGTCAATACAAAGGCTTTGGCAAGGAAAAACTCGGTACGAGAAACACCCACTGTTAAATTATTTTTATAGAGTTTGCCGATTAAATCAACTCCAAGAACGAGGCAGGCTAGAACAATACAGAGAAAAACGAGGTTTGAACCTTGACTAGATGCGTTGATCAGGGCCTGTACACCGTCCCAACCATGGGTTGGAATGTCTGGCTCTTCTGTATTGATTGCCATCAGATGGCCAGTAGCCCCAAAAACAGCCCCCATTAACATGAGTACAAAGAGAATGAATTCTGTAATCCAAAATCCTTTGGAACGGAAAAGACGGTAAAAGTCTGCTTGAATGGTATGTATCATGATTTTCCTCCTATTGGACCAATTGAGTGAAGTATTCTTCTAGATTTTGACGGGCGTAGTAAATCTCGTCAATGGCAACATCTGCCAAGGTTAAGTCCTTAAGAATCTGTTTGACATCTTGTTCCTGACCAAAGATATGGATTTCATTTTCTGGATTAACAACCTTGAACTGGAGTTGGATTTGTTCTTTCAATACTTGACAAGCTTTCTCTTTATCAGCTGTCTTAAGCACAATATAATCCTCACTTAGTGTTTCAAATTCAGCTTTGCTGATTTCGCGGATAATCTTGCCTTGGTCTAAAATACCAAAGCGATTGGCTAGAAGATAGAGTTCTGACAAGATATGGCTAGAGATGAGAATGGTGATCCCTTTTTCTTGATTGAGCCGTTGAATCATGAGTCGAAATTCTTTGATACCGATTGGGTCGAGACCATTGATAGGTTCATCTAAGATCAGGAAGTCTGGTTTGGATAGAAGGGCAATGGCGATACCAAGTCTTTGTTTCATTCCTAGAGAGAAATCACGAAAGACTTTTTTACCTGTATCTGACAAACCTACATAGTCCAGCGTTTCTCGAATGACTTGATCAGCATTTGGAATATGACGAATCATACAGTAATATTTCAGATTTTGATAAGCTGTTAAGTGATTATGAGCTACAGGTGATTCGATTACTGAACCTACTCGAGATAGAGCCTTGGTCCACTCATTTTCCGTTCTGCTGGAGAAGAGGGAAATAGTTCCTTTATCCGCAAACAGTAGTTGCGTAATAATTTTTATCAAGGTGGTTTTCCCAGCTCCGTTCTTCCCTATAAGTCCATAAATATCTCCCTCTCTTATCGTTAGATGAAGATCCTGAAGGATAGCTTGTTTGTCGAAGTTTTTGGACAATCCATGAATGTCAAGTACTGTTTTCATGATTCTCTCCTTTTGATTTATTTTGTTAACTTTAGTATAAAGCATAGAAATCAAAGAAAGCTCAAGGATTTCTAAAGAGTTTCTAAAGTTTTAGGAATTCTTAAATATCAAAACCCAGTTGACATGAACTGGGCCTCTTAGTTATAAAATATACTTCTCAATGGCACGCGCAACGCCGTCTTCTTCGTTGCTGGCTGTAACGTCATCAGCTAGGGATTTGACATAATCGCTGGCATTTCCCATTGCAATGCCCAGCCCTGCAAACTGGAGCATTTCGATATCGTTATTAGCATCACCCATAGCCATAATCTCTGAGGAATCAATCTTCAAAATCTCTGCTAGTCGTGAAAGAGCAGTAGCCTTTGTCGTTCCAAGTGGCATGGCTTCATAAATAACAGGCTGCGAACGAACTCCACTAAAACGTTGGCAAAGCTCTTCAGCAAAACGCTGTTCAAAATCGTCTGTTTGGCTCTCTGTCCCCAAAAACATCCCTTGGAACATGCGATACTTGCCACTAGTCGCTTCCTCAAGAGAAATTTCAGTCAGGTCTGAAAAGACTAGCTTAGCATCATTTTCAATGATTTCATTAGGCTTACCACCGAGGACAAAATAATGCTCCTCATCAAAAAGAGTCAACTGAACATCACTTTTTTCAGCTAGGTCATAGAGGTATTCGATGTCTGCTGGACTAAGTTCTTGCCAGTCAACTAGTCCCCAGTCACTTGTCTGGTGAGTTGAACAACCGTTGTTAACAATGACATATTCGTTCTGGAGGTCAAGCCCCAGTTTTTTGTAGTAGGGGAGGACACCGAAAAGGGGGCGCCCCGTACAGAGAACCAGTTTGACACCTTTTTCAATGGCTTTGTGAATAGCAGTAATGTGAGCTTGTGGGATTTCCTTGGCTTCATTGAGGAGGGTTCCGTCCATATCCAAGGCTAGTAGTTTAATCATAAGACTTCCTTCTTTATCTTTTGGTATTATTATAGCATATTTTGGAGAAGAAATTGATAGAAAGCTTGGGACCAATTGATTTTACAGTTTAGGATGTTTAGAGAACATTTATTAGGAAAGGTTACACGTTATTCAATTAAGTAAATAATTATATTTGGTAAGCTGGTCAAAAAAACAGAGGATTTAAGATGAATAACACATTTTTCATCTTAAATCCTCTGTTCTCCTTAATTTTTTATAAATCAACTTGATTAGACGTAGGGTATGATTTATCTTCTAAATTTTCGTTTGATAATAGAGCGTTGGACTTTTAAAACAAGTAAGCTAAATCCGATTGCTGCGACAAATGCAAGAGCAGTTGATAATTTTAATGCTAAAAAGATAAAACTAAAGATAGCAATACAGATACAAAAAACAGCAATATTAACAAAAAATAGGATTTCCTTGAGATTGGCATTAGATTGTGCTTCAGGTGTATAATCTTGATAGCGAGGATTCTGATGATTTAATTCTTCTTGATAGTCTCACCTCATAGGATTGTAATTTTCTTACAGGCATTATTCTCTCCTTAACTGTACATACCTATTTTATCATTTTTTAATCGGATAATTATTACAGTAAGGTTACAAAAAGAATAAAGTCCCTTTTCATTTTCAAACTATTGTTCAGGACACGATAGTTTGAAAATAATAGTACGCATAATATTAAGGTTGTTAAACACCTATTGAAAATAGATTAGTAGAAATTGAAACAGTACATTAATACTCTTTAAAACAAGTTAGCGTCATCTTGTATTAGGTATATGTTACTAATTTAGTCAGTTTTATCTACAATCAAAAAGCTTGTTCTTTGATTTTTATTGAGTATATAGACTGCAAATTGCGCTTAAAAATGGTATAATGATAAAGTTATATAGTCCCGATAAGATGGTAGGTATTTATCACTAAGAGTTTTCCTATCAGTACTTTGTAACTCGCAAAGAATGACGGCTCCAAAGTAGTCGCTCGTCATTCTACGGTTGCCGCTATAACGCGGTCACCCTATGCGCCTTACTAGCTTCAGAAATAAAAAAGTATCGTTTTTATTTCTTTCGCGTCGTAACTCTTAGAAAATGAAAATACCTACCAGTACTTTGTAACTCTATAACACTATTTTTAAGGGGGGACATTTTTATGTCAGAACGTAAATTATTCACGTCTGAGTCTGTATCTGAGGGGCATCCAGATAAGATTGCAGACCAAATTTCAGATGCTATCTTGGATGCTATTTTAGCAAAGGATCCAGAGGCGCACGTTGCTGCGGAGACAGCTGTATATACTGGTTCTGTCCATGTTTTTGGTGAAATATCTACAAATGCCTATGTGGATATTAACCGTGTGGTTCGTGATACCATTGCAGAGATTGGCTACACTAATACAGAATATGGATTTTCTGCTGAGACGGTGGGAGTCCATCCGTCACTTGTTGAGCAGTCACCGGATATCGCCCAAGGTGTTAATGAAGCCTTGGAGGTCCGTGGAAATGCTGATCAAGACCCACTTGACTTGATTGGTGCTGGTGACCAAGGTCTCATGTTTGGATTTGCAGTGGATGAAACAGAAGAGCTCATGCCATTGCCAATTTCACTCAGTCATAAATTAGTTCGTCGTTTAGCAGATCTTCGTAAATCTGGGGAAATCAGCTATCTTCGCCCAGATGCTAAATCACAAGTTACAGTTGAGTATGATGAAAATGACCGTCCAGTACGTGTGGATACAGTCGTTATTTCAACTCAGCACGATCCAGAAGTCAGCAACAAACAAATTCACAATGATAGTCATTAACAAGGTTATCAAAGAAGTTATTCCAGCCTCTTACTTGGATGAGCAAACAAAATTCTTCATCAATCCTACTGGTCGTTTTGTAATCGGTGGACCTCAAGGGGACTCAGGTCTGACTGGTCGTAAGATTATCGTAGATACTTATGGTGGCTACTCGTCATGGTGGCGGTGCCTCTCTGGTAAAGATGCGACTAAGGTGATCGTTCTGCGTCATATGCGGCCTCGCTATATTGCCAAGAATATTGTTGCAGCAGGTCTGGCTAAGAAGGCAGAAGTGCAATTGGCTTATGCTATCGGTGTTGCCCAGCCTGTTTCTGTCCGTATCGATACCTTTGGTACAGGAAGAGTAGCTGAAAGCAAGCTTGAAAAAGCAACTCGTCAAATCTTTGACCTTCGTCCTGCAGGGATTATCCAAATGTTGGACCTAAGCGTCCAATTTACTGTCAAACAGCGGCTTATGGACACATGGGACGTACAGATATTGACCTTCCATGGGAACGCTTTGGACAAGGTAGATGCTTTGAAAAGAAGCAGTCAAATAAAATCTTGAGAGGGGACTTCTCTTTTACTGATAAAAACATTTCACATACAAATATAAGACTATAATTAAGTTAGAAAATGATAAAGCTAGAAAGAAGTTTACTGCATAAAAATCTTGAGAGGGGACTTCCTCTTTTACTGATAAAACATTTCACATACAAATATAAGACTACTATAATTAAGTTAGAAATGATAAAGCTAGAAAGAAGTTTACTGCATAAAATCTGTACAGTAAGATTAAAAATCATGAAAAAGAAAACAATAGCAATTATACAATGTATTTTGTATCTCATAGTTTTATATAGCTCTTTCAGTTATGTAGAATGAACAGAAGTATCGTTACTGATAACTCTTTTTATTTTTCCTTATTATACTGACTATTTCATTCTGGTTCAGTATTTGGAAGCTAGAAAAAGCACTAGATAATGATTCACAATAATAACTCTAAAGATTCAGATCTGTTTTGTTTGCAGATCTAAGTCTTTTTATCACTTTAAAAAAACTCCTATTACATCTTTCCGAAAAACTATAATTTTCTTGAAAAATATATAAGTCTATGCTATACTACTTGTAGACTTATTTATGGAGAAAATACATGAAACGTGAGATTTTATTAGAACGAATCGACAAACTAAAACAAATCATGCCCTGGTATGTTCTTGAATACTACCAATCTAAGCTGGCTGTACCTTACAGTTTTACAACCTTGTACGAATACCTCAAGGAATACGATCGATTTTTTAGCTGGGTTTTGGAGTCTGGTATTTCAAACGCTGATAAAATGTCTGATATTCCTTTATCTGTCTTGGAAAACATGTCAAAGAAAGATATGGAATCCTTCATCCTTTATCTACGTGAACGTCCCTTGCTGAATGCTAATACAACCAAGCAAGGAGTTTCTCAGACAACCATCAATCGGACCTTGTCAGCACTTTCTAGTCTTTACAAGTATTTGACCGAGGAGGTTGAAAACGACCAGGGCGAACCTTATTTTTATCGTAATGTAATGAAGAAAGTTTCAACCAAAAAAAAGAAAGAAACTCTTGCTGCCAGAGCTGAAAACATCAAGCAAAAACTCTTTCTTGGTGATGAAACAGAAGGTTTTCTTACTTATATCGACCAAGAATACCCACAACAGCTTTCAAATCGTGCTCTCTCATCATTCAACAAAAATAAAGAACGAGATTTAGCCATTATCGCCCTTCTCTTGGCGTCTGGCGTCCGCTTATCTGAAGCTGTTAATCTGGATATAAGGGATCTCAATCTCAAAATGATGGTTATCGATGTCACTCGAAAAGGTGGCAAACGTGACTCGGTCAATGTCGCTGCTTTTGCTAAGCCTTATTTAGAGAATTATCTTGCTATTCGAAATCAACGCTATAAGACAGAAAAAACAGATACAGCCCTTTTTTTGACTCTCTACAGAGGTGTTCCTAATCGTATCGATGCTTCCAGCGTTGAGAAAATGGTTGCTAAGTACTCTGAGGACTTCAAAGTTCGTGTAACACCCCACAAACTACGCCATACGCTAGCAACCAGGCTCTATGATGCCACTAAATCGCAAGTTTTGGTCAGTCATCAGCTAGGACATGCCAGTACACAAGTCACTGACCCTATACCCATATCGTCAACGATGAACAAAAAGAATGCTCTAGATAGTTTATAATTTTACGTATTTTTAAATTATGTAATAAATTAGAAAGGAATTCAATAAACTATTAATCTTATTTGATCATATCAAATACAATTGCTAACAGTTTTTAAAAAAATATGAAATAAAAATTTATGTGCCCATTAGCTTGCTTTTTTCTTTTGTAATATCCTGGATATGCAAATCACTTATAATTGGTATTCATCTCAAAATAAGAGGATTCCACAAAAATAAATCAAATTGAGCACCTATAAAAGCATGCTGCCTGCGATGGCCAATATTTTATCAGTAAATAAAATTCCTTTAAAAACAATCACGGACAGGGTTGATCATTCCGACTCTGAAGTCACCACTTCCATCTACACCCACGTCACAAAGAACATGAAAGATGAAGTAATCAATGTACTGGATAAAGTTATGAAAAAGATTTTTTAAAAAGTTTTGCCCCTTTTTTGCCTCCTAAATATAAAAATAGCCCTTCGGATAAAATCCGAGGGGCTAGAAACGTTGTTAAATCAACGGCCGAACTTTTGAATTTCTAGGTTCGGGATAAAATAGTTCACTGAACTATTTTATTTTTTAAGGTTGTAGAATGATTTCAATCCACGGTATTCAGCTACTTCACCAAGTTGGTCTTCAATGCGAAGCAATTGGTTGTATTTAGCGATACGGTCTGTACGTGAAAGTGAACCAGTCTTGATTTGTCCTGCGTTAGTTGCAACTGCGATGTCAGCGATTGTTGAATCTTCAGTTTCACCTGAACGGTGTGATACAACGGCAGTGTAACCAGCTTCTTTCGCCATTTCGATAGCGTCGAATGTTTCAGTAAGAGTACCGATTTGGTTAACTTTGATAAGGATTGAGTTAGCAGCACCTTCTGCAATACCTTTTTCAAGGTAAGAAGTGTTTGTTACGAAGAAGTCGTCACCAACCAATTGAACTTTACCACCAAGACGTTCAGTAAGAGCTTTCCAACCGTCCCAGTCATTTTCATCCATACCATCTTCGATAGTGATGATTGGGTATTTGTTTACCAATTCTTCAAGGTAGTCGATTTGTTCTGCAGCAGTACGTACAGCTGCTCCTTCACCTTCGAATTTAGTGTAGTCGTAAACTTTACGTTCTTTATCGTAGAATTCTGATGAAGCACAGTCAAATCCGATAAATACGTCTTTACCAGGAACATATCCAGCAGCTTCGATAGCAGCAAGGATAGTTTCAACTCCGTCTTCAGTTCCTTCAAAACGAGGAGCGAATCCACCTTCGTCACCTACGGCTGTTTCCAAACCACGAGATTTAAGGATTTTCTTAAGAGCATGGAAGATTTCAGCACCCCAACGAAGAGCTTCTTTGAATGATGGCGCACCAGCAGGTACGATCATGAATTCTTGGAAAGCGATTGAGCGTCAGAGTGAGAACCACCGTTGATGATATTCATCATTGGAGTTGGAAGAACTTTTTAGTGTTGAATCCACCCTAGGTAGCTGTAAAGTGGGATTTCAGGTAGTCAGCAGCAGCACGAGCTACAGCGATAGACACACCAAGGATTGCGTTTGCACCCAATTTACCTTTTGTTAGGAGTACCGTCAAGAGCGATCATAGCACGGTCGATAGCTTGTTGATCACGTACATCGTAGCCGATGATAGCTTCAGCAATGATGTTGTTTACGTTGTCAACAGCTTTTTGTGTACCAAGACCACCGTAACGAGATTTGTCACCGTCGCGAAGTTCAACTGCTTCGTGTTCACCAGTAGAAGCTCCTGATGGAACCATACCACGTCCGAAAGCACCTGATTCAGTGTAAACTTCTACTTCAAGTGTTGGGTTACCGCGTGAGTCTAGGACTTCGCGAGCGTAAACATCAGTAATAATTGACATTTTTTACTCTCCTTATGAGTTAAATTTTTTACACCTCTATAATACCTTAAAACCCCTCCTTTTTCAAGAAAAAACGTTATCTTTGTGCAAATTTTCCTTAACTTTATAAAGTAATCGCTTTCTTTTGTCTGTTTTATTCTAACTTTTATGATATACTGTTTTCATGACAGATTTATCAAAACAATTACTTGAGAAAGCTCATGGTGGGCCAAAACTAAATCCAGATGAGCAAAGACGCTATCTTGGTACTTTTGAGGAAAGAGTTCTTGGATATGCAGATATTGATACAGCAAATAGCCCTCAGCTAGAAAAAGGCTTTTTATCTATTTTAGAAAACCTTCAGGAAAAAGCGGAGCCACTATTTGTGAAGATTTCACCAACTATCGAATTTGACAAGCAAGTTTTCTACTTAAAAGAAGCAAAAGAAACTGATAATCAAGCTACCATTGTATCTGAAGAGCATACTTCTTCTCCTTTTGGCCTGATTATCCACACCAATGCACCAGTTCAAGTAGAAGAAAAGAACCTTCGACTTGCTTTTGCAAAACTTTGGGAAGTTAAAAAGGAAGAACCATCCAAAACATCCTTATGGAAAAAATGGTTTGGCTAAATCTTGCGCATAGTTAATAAGTGCCCGATATTGGCTGCCGTGCGCTCCAAATAGAGACTGGCATTTTTCAAACTATCTTCTAGAGGTTCACTTTTCTCCAAAATTGAAAAAGCCACTTGGATATTCTCAAATGGTAGGGAAGGTAAATCCTCAGCAAGACTACCACAAATAGCAATGACAGGAACTCCGACAGGGGTTCTTTTTGCTACACCTATCGGCGCTTTCCCAGCAAAGCTTTGACTGTCCAGTCTACCTTCGCCAACGATAACCAAGTCAGCATCTGCAACTTTCTTATCAAAATTAATCAAATCTAAACAGGTATCAATTCCAGATACGATATTTGCCTGAGCAAAGGCACACAAACCGCCAGCAAGACCTCCACCAGCTCCTGCTCCTTTAATTTCCAATGTTACAGGTGAGGCTTTTTCATAAAAATCTTGGATCGCCTGATCTACGACTGCAAACATAGTAGGATCTAAACCTTTTTGTTTGCCAAAAGTATAAGTCGCACCTTGATGACCACATAAGAGACTCACGACATCTGCTAAAATACGAATTTGAACATCTTCAGGAATTTCATAGTGATTTTCTGTTGACATAGAAGTTAAGTTTAATAAGGATTGACCGCAAGCCGGCAAGACATTTCCATCCCTATCATAAAATCGATAACCTAAACCAGCAGCGATCCCAATTCCTCCGTCATTACTGGCCGTGCCACCAACACCGATATAGATATCTTTAATCCCTTGAGCAATGAGATGACGAATCAATTCTCCAATACCACAAGTTTGGATTTGAAGTGGATTTCGTTTCTCTAGCGGAATTTTTCCAAGGCCAACTAAATCAGCAACTTCAAATAGTGCCAGTCCCCCTTTTTGAAAATAGCGCATGTCTTCTTTTGGTCCAAAAGGTCCTGTCACTTGGATCCATTTTTCTTCTAGGTCAAGAGAATGTCGAATGGAATCTACTGTACCTTCTCCCCCATCACCAACAGGGCAGAGGAGACATTCTACATCTGCTATCGATTGTTGGAAGCCTCTTTTTATTGCTTCAGCTACTTCTTTAGCGTTCAAGCTTTCCTTAAACGAATCTGGTGAAATTACAATCTTCATATTTTCCCTCATTCTAAACAGGCAATCAAAGGCAGAACTTCAAAAAAATCCCTCTTGTCAACATGATGTGGTATTTCTTTTTTGAGTACTTCTTTGGCACAAAAAGCAATTCCCAGTCCTGCTGACTTCAACATTAATAAATCATTGGCCCCATCACCGATTGCAATCGTTCTTTCTTTAGGAAGTTTTAGTTCCTTTCTCGATTGTTCCAGAGTCTCTTTTTTGACCTGGGGACTGATAATTTGTCCAACTAATTTTCCTGTTAACAGACCGTCTTTGACTTCAAGTTGGTTGGCAGAGAAATAGGCAATGTCGAGGGATTTTGCTAATCTCTCAACTATTGGAGTAAAACCACCGGACACCAGACCAACTATGATGCCGTTCCTTTGGAGAATAGAGATAAATTTCTGTGCATTTGGCGTTAGTTGAATAGACTTGAAGACTTTATCAAAGACCGAAATAGGAAGGCCTTCCAACAAGGAAACTCTGTCTCGTAAACTTCTTTCAAAATCTAGCTCTCCTCGCATTGCCTGACTTGTAAGCTGCGCAATTTCCTCCTCACAACCTGCCTCTCTTCCCAAAAGGTCAATCACTTCTTCTAGAATTAAGGTGCCGTCAACGTCCATGACACACAAGCCTTTTACTTGAGACATAAATTCTCCTCTCTAAACAGCCCAAAAATCGTATGAAATCATCATACGATTTTATCTATTAATTAACTAAACTATGGTACAAGTCTAGATATGACTTGCAAGCTGTATCCCATGAGAAATCACACTCCATAGCTTGTTTTTGTAGATTTCTCCAAACATCAGGATGGTTTCTATACAAGTCCAAAGCTGTTTGGAAAGTCCAATTTAACCAGTAAGGAGATAGATTGTCAAAGCTAAAACCAGTACCGCTTCCTTCGATTGGATTGAAAGCGCGAACGGTATCTCGCAATCCTCCAACTTCATGGACCAATGGCAAGGTTCCGTAACGCATAGCCATCATTTGAGACAAGCCACATGGTTCAAACGACTTGGCATGAGGAAGAGGTCACAAGCAGCGTAGATTTCTTGAGCTAGTTTGACATCAAAAGTGATATTTGCTGATAGCTTGTCTGGATAGATTTGAGCAAACCATGAGAAAGCTCCTTCAAATGCTGGATCGCCAGTTCCCAAAAGAACAATCTGAACATCATTTTGCAAGATATGGTGAAGACTTTCGACCACCACATCAAAACCTTTTTGACGTGTCAAACGAGAAACAATTCCCACCAGTGGAACGTCGGCTCTAACTGGCAAGCCAACTCTTTCTTGCAATTTTGCCTTATTCTGGGCTTTTCCAGACAAATCTTCCTGATTAAAATGATAGTCTAAAAGAGCATCCGTCTGAGGATTATACAGGTCAGCATCAATCCCATTCACGATACCAGATACTTTACCTGATTCCATTCGAAGAATTTGATCCAAGTTACATCCGAACTGACTGGTCATAATTTCATGAGCATAACTAGGTGAAACGGTTGAAACACGGTCAGCATAAAGAATACCAGCCTTCATCCAGTTCAGACAGTTGTTCCATCGAAGGGTGCCGTCAGCATAACGTTCAAAGCCGACTCCAAACAAATCCCATAACATTCCTTCTGAAAATTGTCCTTGGAATTCCAAATTATGAATGGTTAAAACAGTTTTTATTCCTTGATAGGCTTGAATCCAACGGTATTTTTCCTTTAACAAGAAAGGAATCATAGCTGTATGGTAGTCATGAACATGGAGAAGGTCAGGAATAAAGTCAATCCTTTCCATAGCCTCAATGGCAGCAAGTTGGAAAAAGGCAAAGCGTTCTCCGTCATCAAATCACCGTAAACATGACCACGGAAAAAATAATATTGATTGTCAATAAAGTAGAAGGTCACACCGTTTAAGACTGTTTTCTTAATTCCACAATACTGTCTGCGCCAACCGACACTTACCTCAAAATGGAGAACATCTTCAATTTGATTTCCAAATTTAGCCTCTACCATGTCATAGTAGGGTAAAATTACTGCAACTTCATGTCCCGCTTTTACTAGTGATTTTGGAAGAGCGCCAATAACGTCTCCCAAACCACCTGTTTTTGAAAAGGGTGCACCCTCTGCTGCTACAAATAAAATTTTCATGAATGAATATCCTCTGTTACTTTGCTACCTTTCTTAACGACAACTGGATGTTCTGCAGTTCCTCGAATCACAACACCTGGCTCAACTTCAACACCTTTGTCCAAGATAGCATATTCGACCTGAGCCCCTTCTCCAATAACAACACGAGGGAAGAGCAGGCTATCTTTAACCAAGCTATCCTTGTGGACATGAATATTACGTGATAGAACAGAATTAGCCACTTGACCTTCAATGATACTACCGGAAGCAAACTGAGAAGTACTTACCTTAGATGTATTGGCATAGTAAGTTGGCTCTTCGTTTTTGACCTTTGTATAAATCTTTTGATTTGGTGAGAAGAGAGAGAGAGTAGAATTTTTGTGATTCAAGCATATCTTTGTTAGCTTGATAATAAGACTCTACAGAGTGAATATTTGCCAGATAACCTGTGTACTCGTAGGCAAAAGCCCCTTCTTTTGCAGCCAAATCCCGTAAAACATAGCGCAACTTCTCTGGATGTTCTTTCTTAGCTTCTTCTTCTAAGCGTTCAATCAACCAAGGTGTATCAACGACAAAGATATCTGTAGACATGTTATAGATTTGATCTGGTAACTTGCTATCAAAGAGTTTATGAGAACGAACATGGTCTGTTTCATCCACTTCCAAGATTGCATTTACTTCTGAAATGTCTTTCTTAGCTAGCTTTTTATAAACTACAGTGATAGGCCCTTTTGTTGTACTATGTAGATGGAAAACTTGGTTCAAATCAATGTTAATCAGAACATCACAGTTGAGGGCAACCGTTTGGTTTGAGCCAGAACGTTTCAAATAAGTAAGAAGCTGTTGGTAGTATTCTTTTCCAACTGTACTACTCTCAACGCGTGTATTATAAATCCCTAGATAATAGTGGCTAAGAAGAGTTGACAATCCCCACTCACGCCCTGAACGGATATGGTCAAAGACTGAGCTGATATTATCCTGCTGGAAAATACCAAAGACACTACGAACACCTGCATTAGCAAGACTAGAAAGCGGGAAGTCAATCAAACGATATTTTCCACCAAATGGCAAACTTGCTACTGGACGGTGGTCCGTCAATGTTGACATATCATGAAAACCAACTGTATTTCCTAAAATGGCAGAATATTTATCAATCTTCATCTGTTGCTACCCCCACTACTTCATTATATCCTACAACTTGTACTTCTTCTGTTCCATCAATTTCGACACCGTCAGAAATAACCGCACCTTCACCAATAATGGCACGTTTGATTTTAGCTCCCTGACCAACAATTGCACCACTCATGATAACTGAATCTACTACTTCTGCCCCTTCGCGAACTTGCGCACCTGTTGAAAGGATAGAATGTTTAACAGTTCCATCTACAAAACAGCCATCGACAACCAAGGAATCTTCCACATGAGCATTTGCCCCAAGGAAGTTTGGTGGTGAAATTAAGTTTCTTGAGTAAATCTTCCATTGACGGTTACGGCTATCCAAGGCATTCTCTGGAGAAATGTACTCCATGTTTGCTTCCCAAAGCGACTCAATAGTACCAACATCTTTCCAGTAACCTTTAAATTCATAGGCATAGACACTTTCACCTGACTCAAGGTAATTTGGAATGACATTTTTACCAAAGTCTGACATATCTACATTGCTCTTTTCAGCAGTAACGAGCATATTGCGCAGACGTTGCCAATCAAAGATGTAAATACCCATAGAAGCCTTGTAGATTTTGGTTGTGCTGGCTTTTCTTCAAATTCAACAATGCGGTTATTGGCATCTGTGTTCATAATACCAAAACGGCTAGCCTCTTTCAGAGGAACATCAAGAACTGCTACTGTCAAACTAGCATTATTATCCTTGTGAGACTGGAGCATATCATCATAGTCCATTTTGTAGATGTGGTCCCCAGACAGAATCAAGACATACTCAGGATTGACACTGTCGATATAGTCGATATTTTGGTAAATAGCATGACTAGTCCCTTCGAACCAACGATTTCCTTCACTTGCAGAATAAGGTTGAAGAATAGAGACACCAGAATTGATACCGTCTAGTCCCCAGCTTGAACCGTTCCCAATATGATTGTTGAGAGCAAGTGGCTGGTACTGTGTAATGACTCCAACATTGTGAATCCCTGAGTTGGCACAGTTTGAAAGAGCGAAGTCAATGATACGGTAGCGTCCGCCAAATTGTACAGCTGGTTTCGCAAGGTTTTGAGTGAGTTTTCCGAGACGAGTTCCTTGCCCACCGGCAAGAATCAAAGCTAACATTTCATTCTTCATTTTCTACTCCTTTTTGGTTTTTACTTGTGACGGTTTTTGCAGATTTCAAGCGGCGTTTGATTTTCCAAACACTTGCTCCCATAGCCGGTAGGGTAAAGGTCAAGGTCTGCTCATAATCTTTCCATAGTCCTTCTTGCGTTTGAACAGTTTGATTATGTTCTTTCCAAACGCCTCCCCACTCTTCTAACTCAGTATTCCAGACTTCTTCATAAATCCCTGCAACAGGTAGTCCGATTGTAAAATCTTTTCGTTCAACAGGTGCCATATTAAAGACGCAGACTAGCATGTCGCCCTTCTTACCCTTACGGATGAAGGAAAGAACACTCTGGTCTCGATTATCCGCATCAATGATCTCAATACCATCATAGCTGGTATCGATTTCCCACAGACAGCGATGATCTTTGTAAAACTGGTTTAGCTGAGAAGTGAAATACTTCATCTTAGCATTCATTGGATCTTCTAGATTAGACCATTCCAACTGCTCTTCAGATTTCCATTCTAGGAATTGGCCGTATTCGCTACCCATGAAGAGCAATTTCTTACCAGGGTGACAAATTTGGTAAGTGTAGAGATTGCGCAAACCTGCGAATTGATTGTAGCGATCTCCCCACATCTTATGCATCATACTCTTCTTACCGTGAACCACTTCATCGTGCGAGAATGGTAGGAGATAGTTTTCCTTGAAAACATACATAAAGCTGAAAGTCACCAGATTAAAGTCATACTTACGGTAAATAGGGTCTTCTTCGTAGAATCGGAGGATATCATTCATCCAGCCCATATTCCACTTGTAGTCAAATCCTAGACCACCAAGCTCTTTCATTCCCGTAATCTTGGTTGCTGACGAACTTTCTTCTGCGATCATCATAACGTCTGGATGAACTAGTTTAATCACATCATTCAAGCGTTGAAGGAAATAATAACCCTCGTAATTGAGATTGCCACCATCTTTATTAGGCGTCCATGGAGCATCATCGTAGTCAAGATAGAGCATATTGCTAACGGCATCCACGCGAATACCATCTAGATGGTAAAAGTCAATCCAAAACTTAATGCTCGAAATCAAGAAGGATTGGACTTCATTTTTCCCAAGGTCAAAATTGAGCGCGCCCCAACCGTAGTTATGAGCCTTATTATGGTCTTGGTACTCAAAAGTCGGTGTCCCATCATAATAGGCTAAAGCATCATCATTAATAGTGAAGTGACCAGGTACCCAGTCCACAATAACTCCAATATTGTTTAAGTGACATTCCTCAACAAAATCTTGAAACTCCTCAGGGCGACCATAGGCATGCTCTAAAGCGAAGTAACCCATAAGCTGGTAACCCCAACTCAAACCGAGAGGGTGAGACATCAAGGGCATAAACTCAATGTGAGTATAGTTCATCTCAACCAAGTAAGGAATGAGTTCATCTTTCAATTGAGCAAAACTATAAGGACTTCCATCTGGATTTCTCTTCCAAGACCCAGCATGAACCTCGTAAATATTGACAGGACGTTCAAAGAAAGTCCAACGTTTTCTGCGAGCTAACCAAAGTCCATCCTTCCATTTCTTTTCTGGAATATCTGTTAAAATAGCTCCAGTGCCCGGACGTGCCTCATACCGTACAGCCAAAGGGTCAATCTTCATCAGCTGATGACCATTTGCACGCGTGATATGATACTTATAAATTTGACCTTCTTGAGCAAGGCTGGTAAAGACTTCCCAGACTCCAAATTCATTCCGTTCCATCGGAATTTGATTTTCAACCCAATTGGTGAAATCCCCTACCAAGTGAACAGCCTGAGCATTGGGTGCCCACACACGAAATGTATAACCGTACTCTCCATTTAGCTCTTCCCTATGTGCTCCTAGGTAATGCTGAAGGTGAAAGTTTTCTCCTGTCATAAAGGTGCGCAAAGCTTCTCTTTTATCCATAATACCTCCTCTTTTTCTGTAAGCGTTTTCTATAGATTTATTATACTACCTTTTTAGAGAAGATTCAAGTGAATTACTATATTTTGTAAAAAAATTCTTTTTGAAAGTCTTCAACAAATTCACTGATGTGTTCACTTGTAAAGCAAGTAATTTTCAGAAACGCTTTGAAAACGAATTCTTTTTTTATAATACTATCATAAAGTTCGTTATTTTTCTAACATAAAATATGATTTTAAGTAAAAAAACAAACCAGGAAACGAATTTCCTGATTTTATCTTTTATTTCACATCAAAAACAATGGATTTGACATTTGTCATCGCTTCAATGCTATATTTAATTCCTTGCACCCCAGCACCAGAACCCTTGACACCTAGGAATGGGAAATTATCTGGACCACGTTGGGTTTTATTATTAATATGAACTGTACCCACTTCAAGTTTTTCAGCAATTTCAAAGGCCTTTTTGAAATCATTTGTAAAGACTGAGGATTGAAGGCCGAATTCAGATTCGTTGGCAAAGGCAATTGCTTCTTCTACATTAGCCACACGAATAATAGGTAAAACAGGGCCAAATGGCTCTTCCCATGCTACTTTCATATTTTTTGTAACTTGGTCAAAAAGCACTGGCCAGAGAAGATTGCCCTCACGTTTGATTGGTGTAAGAGCCTGAGCCCCTTTTTCTTGTGCATCCTCAATCAAGCCCCAGATGAAGTCGGCTGAAGCATTGTCAATAACAGGTGTAATATCAGCATTGTCAAATGGATCACCAACTGTTAATTTAGCAACCTCTGCTTGAAGCAAAGTAACTAATTTATCTGCTACACTTTCAAGAACAATGACCCGTTTAATGGCCGTGCAACGTTGGCCTGAGTAGCTAAAGGCACCCGCAACAATTTGCTTGGCAGCATGTTCCAAATCTGCATCTTCTAGAACAAGAGCTGCATCTTTCCCACCAAGCTCCAACATGATAGGACGCATACCAGCTAAACGACCAATACGTTCTCCGATAGGAGTTGAGCCTGTAAAGTTGATAAAATTGACTTCTTTATGCTCAATAATATAATCCCCAATTTCTGAACCACGACCCGTAATGGTGTTGAAAACACCTGCTGGAATCCCTGCTTCTTCAAAGGCTTTAGCCAACAAGAGCCCAGAAATAGAACCTTGTGTTGGTGGCTTAAACATGACCACATTCCCTGCAATCAAGGCAGGTGCAATTTTAGAAGCAGATAAATTAACTGGATAGTTAAAGGGAGCAATAGCTAGCACGACTCCAACCGGCTCACGACGGACAACAGCCAATTTGTTTTTACTTGCTGCTTCAAAACCACCACCTTCCATTGCTTGTCCAGTGATACGGAGACCTTCCTCAGCAGCATAGCGAATCAAGTCTGCTGTACGCACTACTTCTCCAATGGCTGCTTTAATCCCTTTTGCTACTTCTTTGGCAAGGATAGTACCAATTTTTTCTTTATCGCGTTCTAAAATAGCTGCTGTCTTATGCAAATAAGCCGCACGTTCAACTGCTGATAAAGCTCGCCATGCTGGCAGGGCTGCACGCGCAGCTTGCATAGCCTCATCTACTTCCGCTTGGCTCATAGCTGGTACTGTCCCTAATTCTTCTTGATTGATTGGTGAATAAATCGTAATTTCTTTTTCAGATGATTTCCATTCTCCATTTACTAAATTCTGATATCTTGTCAAATTCTCGTCCTCCTGAAAATGATTAAGATATATTTTACCAAATTTTCAGAAAATTACAACCCTTTTTACAATATTTTTGAGATTATTTTCACAAGCTTGACTTTTCAAACTATTTGAACTCTTTTGTTAAGCAGTCAGTACAAGAAGAAAAGGCTTAGATGAACTAAACCTTTTTCATGCTATGTTATTATTCTTCATTGAGTTTTTATAATTTTTTTAGCAAGAAGATATCCTGGAAATTATACTGACAAAATTGAAAAACTTTTTGATTTTTTTCTACAAGACTTTAAAGACGCTGGCACTGACGCCACCAACCATGTCTTTATCACTTTAAATGGCTATTGGTCACCAATAGTTCTAAATTTCCAGCATTTTCAAACTGGAAGTCTTGCCCTTTAGAATTAAATACAACCAGTAAAATGGTCTTCACCTTTGAATCTCATAGACAATCGAAAACCACTATGTTCATTTGCTGAATGAACAAAAAAACATGATGGTAAATTTCATCATAAGTAGGGTAAGAAAAGGCACCGGTTCCTGTCTTCAATCGAATCATCTGACGGATAAAACCCAATACTATCTTGACGCTCATTAATCAAGTCCCAGTTCACTTGGTTCACACTGTCTGGAGCATTATAGCTATTCATAGCACGCTCTCTATCATCATGGGTCAACTCACCATTTTCACCAGTCGCAACTAGTTTGGTACGACCAAATTCTTGACCGATTTCCATAAAGGCCATCCCTTGCATGAGTAGGTTCATAGCTGTGGCTGTCTCAACCTTGCGCATGATTTGTTCTGAACTTTGGTCTGATGAAGAGTTGCCAATAAATCGTGAAGATTGTAATTGTCATGGGCTTCCACATAGTTAAGCTACTTGATTTGGATGTGTATAGGTTCCCTAATTCACGACTGCCCAGGATTGTTTTAGCAAGAATTGGCTCTGTCGCAGCACCGCTGACAAAAACCTGATTTAATTGCACCGTAAAACTTCTCCACCTTTGACAGCATCACGCTGATTGTCATTAAAGAAACCAATATTTGGCATTTCGTAGGCGTTGTCTTTCTTAGCCTTATCATAAGGGCAAGACTCTGTTCCCATGTCCCAACCTTCTCCATAAAGGATAATGTTAGGGTCAATTTCATCCAAACTCTGACGAATCATCTGCATAGTCTTGACATCATGAATCCCCATCAAGTCAAAACGGAAGCCGTCAATATTGTATTCCTGTACCCAGTATAGGAGGGAATCAATCATATACTTGCGGAACATTTCATGTTCGCTGGCTGTTTCATTTCCAACACCCGTTCCATTCTGGAAGGTACCGTCTGGATTCATACTGATAATAGTAATCAGGGACAGTTGTTTGAAAGGTGCATCAACAACTGAGAAGGTATGGTTATAGACCACATCCATAATAACACCAATACCCGCATCGTGGTAAGCTTGAACCATGGTCTTCAAATCACGAATAACCTGAGCTGGGTCGTCTGGATTAGTTGAAAAACTAGTTTCTGGCGCGTTATAGTTTTGTGGATCATAACCCCAGTTGTAGGTTACATTCCCATCCGCATCATATTCTTTGTGACGATCTGCAATTGGTTGCAACTGAACATAATTGTAGCCGATCTTCTTGATGTAATCAAAAGCAGTTGACTGGCCATACTGGTTAACCGTTCCAGTCTGAGCAGCACCCAAGAAAGTTCCATGAAGATGTTCATCCACACCTGAGGTCGGTGATTTGGTCAAATCACGAATGTGCATTTCACAAATAACTGCCTTACATGGATTTTTCAAACGCCAAGTAGCCTCAGAACCATGCTTAACCTCGAAATTTTCAACTTGCTTTTCTTCATGGCTCAGGATAGCTGAACGTTTGCCATCAGGACTGGTCGCGATGGTGTAAGGATCGCGTGTCAGTGTTTGGTGGTGAGGAAATTGGACTTGATACTGATAAGCCTACCAGTCAAATCTTCCTCAACATCCAAACTCCAGACACCGATTGTATTGTCCTTATGATTATAAGAGTAGCTATTTCCTCTCTCCATCTCAAAGGTCTTCCAAACAGGAGCATCATTAGCAGCTGATTCATAAACAACAACCTGCACTTCTGTCGCTGTAGGAGCCCAGAGGACGAAATGAGCCTGATTATCCTCTACACGGCACCCCAATTCCCCTTGGTAGCCCCAGTGGTGGTCGAAACTAGCACTATTGATAGCCTTGTCAAAGGCAAAAGGATTTTGATTTTTATAGAAAGGACTGGCAATAGCAGGATTTTCAGAATAATAAATTCTATCATCCCCTTCCAAAATCCAGACCTCCGTTAAGAGAGGATAGTGATTAAAACGGATAGCATACTCTTTACTGGTTTGGCCGGTATGAACCACAAAATTCAAGCTTTCTAAGGGATGAGCACTTGGGTGTTCAAAGCTAAATAAGGCTCCAAAATAATCTTCTTTGTAGGTTAGCAAATCAATTCGTTGATCCTTACTCTTTACAAAAGAGCAAGTGTCGTATTCACCATTCTTGCGATGGTAATGAATGCGCATAGGGTAGTTATACATTTTTATTTTTCCTTTTCCTTTTTTTAATTTGTTTCTGTTTCACTAATAAATTCTTGACCGATTTTGTCCCGATTAACAAACTAGTTATACTGTCTAAACTCTGATTTTAAACAATCATTACAGACTTTCTAGCCAAGCTTCATCTCGAACCTCGATACCAAGTTCTTGTGCTTTTTGCAGTTTACTTCCAGCGTCTGCACCTGCCACGACGAGGTCGGTCTTTTTAGAAACACTGCCTGTTACCTTAGCACCTAGACTTTCGAGTTTACTTTTAGCTTCTGAGCGCTTGAGCCGTTCCAATTTTCCAGTCAATACCACTGTCAAGCCTGACAAGGCTGCATCCGCTACTACCGTCTGACCTTTATAATCCAGATTGACCCCAGCTTCTTTCAACTCGTCTAAGAGAACCTTCGATCCTTCTGTCGCAAAATATGTCTGAAGACTCTTGGCAATCACACCACCCAAACTTTCAATACTAGCCACTTCCTCTGGATCTGCCTGAGCCAGATTTTCGATTGAATGAAAATGTTGAAGTAAGAGCTGGCTGGCCTTACTTTCCGACATGGCGAATGCCTAGACCAAACAAGAGCTTCTCAGCAGAATTTTCCTTAGATGCTTGAATGGCTTGATACAGTTTAGAAGCAGACTTTTCCTTAACACCCTCTAAAAGGAGGAAATCTTCTTCTTGTAATCGGTAAATATCCGCCACATCCTTAACCAAATTAGCAGCAAATAGTTTCTCAACAATAGATGGACCAAGGCCTGTAATATTCATAGCATCACGAGAAGCAAAATGAATCAAACCTTCCATGATTTGAGCAGGACAGCGCGGATTGATACAACGCAAAGCAACTTCATCCTCAAAGTGCAACAAGTCAGAGTCACAACTTGGGCAGTTTGTAGGGATATCTAGTTTTTCTTCAGAAACCCGTTTGGACTCTACTACACGTAAAACGGCAGGGATGATGTCCCCAGCCTTATAGACGATAACCGTGTCGTCTTTGCGGATATCTTTTTCAGCAATATAATCCACATTGTGCAGAGTTGCACGACTAACAGTTGTACCAGCCAGTTGTACTGGTGTTAGATTTGCAGTTGGGGTTACAACACCCGTACGGCCAACTGTCCAGTCAACTGAGAGTAGTTGAGCTTCTTTTTCTTCAGCAGGAAACTTGTAGGCTACTGCCCACTTTGGAGCCTTGACGGTAAAACCGAGTTCTTCTTGGTTTGCTAAGTCATTAACCTTGATCACCACCCCATCGATATCATAGGGAAGACTGTCTCGTTCCTGTCCTACTTCTTGGATAAAATTCCAGATTTCATCTATGTTTTCAGCCAGAATTCGCTTAGGATTGACCACAAAACCGAGTTGTTCTAGATGCCTCAAAACCTTTTCTTGGCTATCACGAGTTGACGGGCTGGCTTCTTGATAGAGGAAAGTCGCAAGATTACGCTTGGCAACTACTGCTGTATCCAACTGACGCAAGGTTCCTGCCGCTGCATTACGAGGATTGGCAAAATTCAGGCTCTCCATTTTCTTGGCGAGCTTGGTTGACCTGGTCAAAAGAAGCGCGTGGCATATAACATTCCCCACGAACTGTGATATCTAGTTCTTCTGGCAAGGTCAAAGGAATGTCCTTAACACGCTTGAGGTTTTCCGTGATATTCTCCCCAACAGAACCGTCTCCACGTGTTGCCCCAGCAACTAAAATCCCCTTTTCATAATTAAGCGAGATAGATAAGCCATCGATTTTCAGCTCACAAATATAGGTCGGATGAGCCACTTCCTTACGAACACGCGCATCAAAAGCTTCAAGCTCCTCACGTGAAAAAGCATCCTGCAAACTATAAAGAGGATACTGATGACTGTATTTTTCAAAACCATCTAAAACCTTGCCACCAACACGATGGGTCGGACTGTCTGCTAGCACTTGATCTGGATAAGCAGTTTCTAACTCAACCAACTCTCGGTAAAGGCGATCATACTCACTGTCTGAAACCGAGGGATTATCGCTGGTATAGTACTCAGTCGCATAGCGGTTGAGCAAGGCGACCAACTCATTCATTCTTTTATTCATAAAACTATTTTACCATAAATTAAGCCCTTCTCACAAACGAGAAGGGCGGAAAAACACTTAGATTGGAATTATTTTTGGAGTCCAAGCAAACTTATGTCTCTTTTTCAAAATGAGTTCGAACATATCCGAGAGCTAAGAAAGATAAAACGACAACTCCAAGTCCAATAATCAAGAAAGAATAAAGATGAACACTTGGAAGCCAGGTCATTAAACCTGTTGCAATAGGCATAAATAGTATAGCTAAGGTATAAATCGAACTGAGAACTCTTCCCAGATATTCACCATCAACCTTGGTTTGTACCTGAGTAAAAAAGTGAATATTGAACATCGTCATAAACAATTCACAAACGAAATTGCCTGAAAAAGTAAGATAGGAGGGGAGGGTGAATCCCATTATCATCACTCCAAGTCCAGTCAGAGCCAATAAAAACAGAAGCATTTCCATACTGGCTTTAATCTTACTAGCTAGCAGCGCCCCAACAATAGACCCAATAGCACCCATTGTTAAAATAGTAGCATAGGCACCTTGTACTCCATAGAGCTGATTTGAAAAGGGAAGGAGGTAATTAAAAGCTGCAAAGAAAAAATTGACACTTGAAGCCATGACTAGTAAAAAGAAGATTTCCCTTTGCTTCACAATATAGTGAACTCCCTCCTTGATATCAGCACAAATAACTTTAAATGTAAGTTTCTTCTCTCCAAAAGCCTTCTCTTCTTTTTTGGGAAGCAAGGCTACCAAACCAAAAGCGAGGAAAAAACTAAGGGCATCTAATACCAAGGTAATGCGAAGACTTGCAAATTGTAAAACCAGAAAAGAAAGCACAGGAGAACTCACACTGACAACCTGCATCACTAATTCCAAACGAGAATTGTAGAGGACCAGTTCATCCTTCTCTACCAATTCTGTGATAATGGCCTTATTTGCCGGTCTAGAAAAGGCAAAAGCAATAGCCTGCACAATATTGGCAAAAATCAAAGCTCCAATCATCCAGCTGTCATTCCTTATAAAAGAAATAGCCAGACAAAGAATCCCACAAACAAGGTCTGTCACCATTAAAATCTTACGACGAGAAAAACGGTCTGAAATGACTCCGCCAAAAGGATTTACGAGAATAGATGTGACCAGTTCAGAAATCTGATACATTCCTAAAACTGTCTGTCCGATGGTTCCCATAGAAGCCAACCAGACACTATTTCCATAATCATAGAGCATATTCCCTATCTTGTTAACAGCTCCACGACTAATCAGCTGTACTGCATAGCGATTCATATAAAAACTCCTCTCAAATTTTGAAACTATTGTATCAAAACCGAAAGGAGCTTTTTTCTTTTTCCCTTATTTGGGAAAATTAATCTTTGACAAATTTTTCGTAGTGTTCCTGATAGTATGCTACTTGCTCTGGAAGACCTAGCACGTCAAAAATATGCATGGCTTCTTGCATTTGGCTACAACCTTCTTTACACTTTCCTTTTTGATATAATGCAAAACCTTTGAGGTAATGTAAAATATTCCGTTCATACAGACTAATATTTTTACCAATAATCTTCTCTGTATAAGCCTCGAAATAGCTAGCATTATCAAAAGAAGAATGCTCTAAACAATGCTGGTAACAATTGAGGGCCAAAATCAAAACCAATCTCTTATGACGCCCAATCTCTTGGTAAAATTCTTCCCTCTCCATAACTTCTCTACCAATCCGTGTGACATAGTCCACATCGTAGAAACTATAGAGGTTCCCGAAAAGAATCAACTCATACATGGTCCATTCTTCTGTTTTGAAGAGATAATCTGCTACCTTATCCAAATCATCCTGCTTCATCTCATAACTCGAATCTCTTTGACAAATCAGACCCTGTAGCAAAATCCAGTTCAGCTCAAAAATATAGGGATTTGTCGAACTCTTAGCCTTTTTCAAGTTGTTCTTCTTGAAGCTTTTGAAAACCTGCAATATCATTTGAGTAGTAAAGCGGAATAATTTGTCCCATCATGGCAACATGTTCATGATTATGAAAATCCCTAGCCTTATCCATGAAATTTTCGATTGTGACATGAATGTTATCCAAAATCTCAAAGAAACGTGAGACTGCTAGATCAGACTCCCCAAGCTCAAAGCGAGATAACTGAGAGGTTGAACAGGACTCCCCTGCCGCCTCCTTTAAAGAATAATTTCCACTTGTCCGAAATTCACGAAATACTTTTCCAAGATGTTCCATCTTTACACCTGCTCTGATAACTCTTCCCACTCAAGCATGGCTTCTTCCTGACGATGACTGATTTTGTCCAGCTCAGCCTGCAGTTCCATCAGTTTGTCGGCATCGTTTGTTTCCAACATTTGTTCAGAAATGGCTTGGCTTTGACTTTCTAGCTTTTCGATTTCAGCTTCTAGACTTTCAATTTGTCTCATGAGCTTGCGAACTTCTTTTTGACTTTCTTTCTGGGCCTGATAGTCATTAACTGGACTTGCTTCTTTTACTTGATTGTTAGTTGAAGCTTCCTCAGTCTGACTCATTTCTACTTCTGCTTTCTTCTCAACATAGTAGTCGTAATCTCCCAGGTAAAGAGTCGAACCCTTCTCAGACAATTCCAGTACAGAAGTTGCTACACGATTGATAAAGTAACGGTCGTGGCTGACAAATAGAAGAGTTCCATCAAAGTCAATCAAGGCATTTTCCAACACTTCCTTGCTATCAATATCCAAGTGGTTGGTCGGCTCGTCAAGGATCAGGAAGTTGTTATTCTCCATAGACAATTTAGCCAAAAGCAAACGAGCTTTCTCTCCACCTGACAGCATACCAACTGATTTTTTAACATCATCTCCTGAGAAAAGGAAGGCACCTAGACGGTTACGGATTTCAACTTCTGGTGTCAGTTTAAAATCATTCCAAAGTTCATCAAGTACCGTATTACTTGGTGTCAGCTTGCTTTGCGTTTGGTCATAGTAACCAACTTCAACATTTGCCCCAAAGCGCTTTTCACCTTTGATAAAAGGAATCTGGTCCACAATAGACTTGATAAAGGTTGATTTTCCAATACCATTTGGACCGACGATAGCGACAGCATTCATTTTACGAAGGTCTAGGTTAATCGGTTGTGACAGAACTTCCCCATCATAGCCTATAGCCGCATTTTCAACAGTCAATACAACATTACCAGACGTTTTTTCAGACTGGAAAGCCATGTTGGCTGCTTTCTTACCAGCTTCCGGCTTGTCTAAGCAGTCCATTTTTTCTAGTTGTTTACGACGAGATTGGGCACGTTTGGTCGTCGAAGCACGGACTAAATTGCGATTGACAAAGTCTTCCAGAGCAGCAATTTCCTTCTGCTGCTTTTCATAGTTTTTTACCTCAGTAGCTAGCTTTTGCTCCTTCAACTCGACAAAACGAGAGTAATTGCCCACATAACGATCCAAGGAATGCTTGGTCAAATCTAGCGTAATCGTCGCAACCTTGTCCAAGAAGTAACGGTCGTGGCTTACAATAATGAGGGAACCGCTATAGTTTACCAAGTAATTCTCTAGCCAGGCAATGGTTTCGATATCCAAGTGGTTGGTTGGCTCGTCCAAGACCAAGAGATTGGGCTTTTCAAGAAGCATTTTGGCCAGAGCTAAGCGAGTATTTTGACCACCCGAAAGCTCAGCAATTTTCATCTGCCACGTAGACTCGTCAAACTTGAATCCATTCAAAATCGCTCGAATATCAGCTTCATAGGTAAAGCCGCCTGCTTGGCGAAAATCCTCAGATAAGCGATCGTAATCGGACATCAGTTTATCCAAATCCTCACCAGACTTTTTACCCATCTCCAACTCCATCTGACGCAGTTGTTTCTCAGTCCGACGCAAATCATCAAAGACATGAAGCATTTCATCGTAGATAGTGTTTTCAGACTCAAAACGGCTATCTTGGGCTAGGTAAGATAGAGAAATATCTTTTTTCTTATTGATTTCTCCGCTAGTTGGCTCCTCTTCTCCAACCAAAATCTTCAAAAGAGTAGACTTACCTGCACCATTTTTCCCAACAAGAGCAATCCGGTCTCGTTCATCAACCTGCAGGTTGATATTATCAAAAAGAACTTCTCCTGCAAAAGAACGTTCAATTTTATTAGCTTGTAAAATAATCATACAAGTAGTATAGCATGTTTCCCTAAGGCATTCAAGACTTGATAAACAGGCATATGTCACTACTTTTCTGAAAATTATGCTACCGTTTTACTAAAACGCTAAAAAGTGCTATAATGTGAACGGTTAAAACAATTTACAAAAAGGAGAATTTTAATGTCTTACCAAGAAATTACCAGAAATGGGTTGATTTTGCGGAGCTTCCTGACTACCTTCGTCAAGATTTGGAAAATATGGATGAAAAAACGAAAGAAGATGCCTTCTATACAAATCTTGAATTTGGTACTGCAGGGATGCGTGGCTTGATTGGTGCTGGTACAAACCGCATCAACATCTACGTTGTTCGCCAAGCTACTGAAGGTTTGGCTCGTTTGATTGAATCAAAAGGTGGAAACGAAAAAGAACGTGGTGTCGCAATCGCCTACGATAGCCGTCACTTCTCACCTGAGTTTGCCTTTGAATCTGCGGCAGTTCTTGCTAAACATGGTATCAAATCTTATGTATTTGAAAGCCTTCGTCCAACTCCAGAACTATCATTTGCAGTTCGTCACCTCAACTGTTTCGCGGGTATCATGGTCACAGCTAGCCACAATCCTGCACCATTTAACGGTTACAAAGTTTACGGTGAAGACGGTGGACAAATGCCTCCACATGATGCAGACGCTTTGACTACTTATATCCGTGCAATCGAAAACCCATTTGCGGTAGAAGTTGCTGATGTGGAAGCTGAAAAAGCTTCTGGCTTGATTGAAGTTATCGGCGAAGCTGTTGACGTAGAATACCTTAAAGAGGTTAAAGACGTAAACATCAACCCAGCCTTGATTGAAGAATTTGGTAAAGACATGAAAATTGTCTACACACCACTTCATGGTACTGGTGAAATGTTGGCTCGTCGTGCTCTTGCCCAAGCAGGATTTGACTCTGTTCAAGTCGTTGAAGCGCAAGCAACTGCTGACCCTAACTTCTCAACTGTAAAATCTCCAAACCCAGAAAGCCAAGCAGCCTTGCCCTTGCTGAAGAACTTGGTCGTAAAGTTGGTGCAGATGTTCTTGTGGCAACTGACCCAGATGCTGACCGTGTTGGTGTTGAAGTTCTTCAAAAAGATGGTAGCTACCTCAACCTATCAGGTAACCAAATCGGTGCTATCATGGCAAAATACATCTTGGAAGCCCACAAAAACGCTGGAACTCTTCCTGAAAATGCAGCCCTATGTAAATCTATCGTATCAACTGACTTGGTAACGAAGATCGCTGAAAGCTACGGAGCAACCATGTTCAACGTTCTGACTGGTTTCAAATTTATCGCTGAAAAAATCCAAGAATTCGAAGAAAAACACAATCACACTTACATGATGGGATTTGAAGAAAGCTTCGGTTACTTGATTAAACCATTTGTACGTGATAAAGATGCAATCCAAGCCGTCCTTGTCGTTGCTGAACTTGCTGCCTACTACCGTTCACGTGGTTTAACACTTGCGGACGGCATCGAAGAAATCTACAAAGAGTACGGCTACTATGCAGAAAAGACTATCTCTGTTACCCTTTCAGGTGTCGATGGTGCTGAACAAATCAAAGCGATTATGGCTAAATTCCGTAACAATGCTCCAAAAGAATGGAACGCAACAGCTATCACTATCGTAGAAGACTTCAAGGCACAAACTGCTACTGCTGCTGACGGTACTGTTACAAACTTAACAACTCCTCCAAGTGATGTTTTGAAATATACACTTGCTGACGGTTCTTGGATTGCCGTTCGCCCTTCAGGGACAGAACCAAAAATCAAGTTCTACATTGCAGTTGTAGGTGAAACCAACGAAGAATCACAAGCTAAAATTGCTAACATCGAAGCAGAAATCAATGCTTTTGTAAAATAAACACCTATAAAAGATGAGAAAACCAATCTCATCTTTTTTTCGTATCAAATCTAAGCAATTTTAGAAACTTTATGGCATACTAGACATATCAATGAAAGCGAGGTAATCTCATGGAACAATTTTTAGATAATATCAAAGACCTTGAAGTCACTACAGTTGCGCGTGCGCAAGAAGCTCTTGATAAAAAGAAACTGCAACCTTCTTTATCGGTCGCAAAACTTGCCCTTACTGCCGTAAATTTGCAGGTACTTTAGCAGGTGTCGTAGCTGAAACCAAAGCTCACATCTACTTCATCAATAGTGAAGAAGCAAGCCAACTCAATGAGTTACAAGAATTCCGTTCACGCTACGGAATCCCAACTGTACCAGGATTTATTCACATTGCAGGTGGACAAATCAGTGTTCGTTGTGACTCTTCAATGTCAGCACAAGAAATCAAAGATTTCGCTGGATTGTAAAAAATCAGCTAACAAGTTTTAAAATCACAAAAACGCATAATGGAGCCGAAGAACGCTTTGTGAAGTACATAGATTTTTAGGATACTACAAAAATGTTGTATCCTTTTTTGTATCCCTTTTTTAAAAACAGGGTCTGCTTTAGGGTCTGTTTGTGACTCCCTTTTTTACAAAAGAATACCAAGGAATACTAAAGATAAAAATAAAAAACGTTGATTTAACAACGTTTTACCAAGGAATGCAAAAGAATGCAAAGGAATAATGGAGCCGGTGGGAGTCGAACCCACGTCCAAACACCTGCCAACATATTTGTCTACAACCATAGGTTATGTATTAGTTTAACAGCCCTCGACACATAACTCAAGCCTAGAAACTGCGAGTCTATCAATCTCTTATCAAGCCGCTAGACAAGACTTGATCGTATCTCGCTAATAATAAGACCTGTCATTGAACACGAGCAATCCAAATCGGGTCACGCCTGCTGGTTTTTAGGCAGCTAGAGCGTAAGAAGTGTTATTTTTTGCAGTTATATTTAACTGAGCGTTTACGTCGCCACACGAGTCGCAAAATATGCCTCATAATGCCTGTCGAATCCGTAACGACCCCAAAAGACAATAAAACCATTATACCTTATCTAACACAAAAATGCAAAAAGGAAATCAACTAACTACAAAAGATAGTCTTTCAAAGCTTTTGGTCAAAACCTGATAACCAGTAACACTAAGGTGCAACCCATCAGTTGTATAATCTTTTTTGAGTTGGCCTGCCTGGTCTGTCAAACTATCAAAAACTGGCACAAATTCTACCTGCATATAGGCAGAAGCAAGCTCTTGATAGGCTTGATTCCATTTCTGAATTTTTTCATTCGTGCGGATATAGACTGTCTGCTTGTACTCCTCTCCCTCATTGACTGGCAAAATAGAAAGCAATTTAATCTCAGTCAATGGATAATCGCGAGCAATAGACTGTATGATAGCTTCGAGATTATTGAGAGCCTCATTCACAGGCACATCTTTTTCCGATATCATTTGTCCCAATCAGAAGGACAATTTTATCTACCGCCCCACCGTACAGATGCGCATCTAGATTCTCTAGTAACAGCCCTGTCTGATAACCTCGAATGCCTCGATTGACAATCGTCTTCGAAGTCCCAAATAGTTCCTGCAGAGGATAATATTCAACAATGGAATCCCCAATAAAAAGAATGTCTGGCTCTACAACAGAAACCTGATTTAAGTGACGATACTTGGTTTGGATTTTTTTCTTGTTCCTTTAGGAGCCAATTTTTCTAATAACTGTACTGCCACTTCATTCTCCTTTTTTTCTAACCAGTTTTTCCAAGACTTGATAAACTCCTCCTTGGCTGTTGGCTGGCGCTAGAGCAGTCGCCACAGCTTTGGCTTATCATCAGCATTTTTCCATCGCATAGGCAATTCCAGCCATTTCAAGCATTTCAACATCATTTTCACTGTCACCAAAAGCCATGATTTGTTGGGGGTTCAATTCCCAACGCTTGAGTAATTCTTCCAAGCCCCATGCTTTATGAATCCCAGCTTGGAGGATATCAATGCAACCATAGCCACTCGATACAGCCCGAACGCGGCCATCAAAGAGGTCATTGATTTCTTCCAAAACCGAACTCAAACGTTCCTCACCAACAACCATACTCATCTTGAGAACACCACCAAAGAGGTCAGAGGTTAATTCATCCACAAATTGCATCCGTTGGTAGAATTTTTCAATCATTTCTGGAGTCATAAAACTTTCAAGATCTGTAAAAATCGTACCTTCTTTGACGAAACCACCCTTCATCCCCGTTACAACAAACTGATCCTGACACGATCGACCCTCGAAATAAGCCAAGGCCTTATCGACAATGACATCATCCCAAGTCTGAGCCTGAATCAGTTCATTGTTTTCAAAAATACGAGCACCGTTAGCAACAACTAGAACCACTCGATCCACCAAGTGCCCCAGTAGTTGCCTCATGCGGTGAATTTCATTGCCCGTCGCGATGACAAAACGAATGCCCCTTTTATCCAACTGATCTAAAATCTTTTCCAAGCGTGGGAGATCCAGCTGGCCTCTAGCATCCAGCAAGGTTCCATCCATATCTGTCGCAATTACTTTAATCGTCATTTACTTTCCTCTGGATTCAAACTAATCCCACTTCAATCCCACATGTTCGTTCATTTCTTTGTAGGCTGTATCAATTCGTTCCTTAGTTGCTTCATCTAACTGGTCACGATGACTACCACCATCTATGAAATCTTCCAAGATATAGGTTTGATAATGATATAAAGGATAGCCTTCTGGTGAAAAGGTTCCCTTTGGTGTTCGATTGACCCAAGTAGGATGAGCTTTAGCTGTTCCGATAGTTGTTTTTCCATCCTTCTTCTTAATGGTCACGTCCATGAGAACGCCACGTTCAGTCCACTTAGCATTGTCTACACCACTCATTGTTTCAATCCGTTGATTAGAAATGAAGTTCCCCATTGAATAGATAATGAGTTTCTTGTCTCCATCTTTTTCAACAATTTCAGATGGTTCAACTACGTGTGGATGCCCTCCAAAGATAATATCCGCTCCCCAATCAATCATCTTGTGATAAAGAGCCTTTTGCTCTTCAGTTGGTTCTATTCGATACTCAACACCCATCTGAGGCATGATAATGGTGATATCTGCTTCCTTTCTCGGCCCGTTCAATTTCAGCCTTCATCTTATCTTCATTTAAATCTGAAAGATAGCGATTATAATCTTCTTGAGAAATACTTTGCTCAATTCCATTAAATCCATAAGAATAAGCCAAAAGTGCAACCTTGATACCGTTCACTTCCTTGATAACGAGTGGAGCTTGATCACGTGACTCGTGCGTATAAACTCCAATAGGTGTCATTCCTGCCTTTTCAATTGCATCTGCCGTTGAAATAACTCCTTCAATTTGCGAATCTAAAATATGATTATGAGCTAGATCTAAAACATGATACCCAGCATCTTTAATAGCATCCATTACTTGAACAGGAGCATTAAATAAAGGATAGCCAGCTAGATAATGATCTTTATTAATAGTCCCTTCAAAATCACCTATAGCCAAATCTGCCTGCTTAAGCCAAGGAGTTACGTATTCAAAATTCTCATGAAAATCATAGCTACCATCTTCCTTTTTAGCTGACATATAGATAATATCATGGTAAAGTAAATCTCCATGGGCCATGATACGAGCACTTGTTTCCTCTTCCTGATCTTTAGCATTTTGATTGGTCTTATTTGCTTCTTGAGAAATGGCATCCTTTTTTTGACTGGTTAAGGGGATTCCTTGGAAACTTTCAAACAACAAGACCAAGCCCATTGATAAAGCAACTGCTAGCAAGAGTATCGCCACAAAGCCCTTATTACTCCACTTGCGATAACTCCTAAAAAAGTTTACAAAACCCCTCATAAAACGAAAAACTGGTCCACGTTTATGTCTATCTTGTCTTCTTTGCATCTTCATTCTCCCTACTTTCTAATGCAAGCCTTTTCTTTTATTATATCACAGATAAGTATTTCTTTCACAATTGAATAGAACCTACAAGGCATTTTCTATAAAAGCTCGATGCCGTAATGCTTTCAATCCTTGTCATTTTGTGATATCATGTAGAGGTAATGAAAGGAGAGAAAATGTCTGCTATAGAACGTATTACAAAAGCTGCTCACTTAATTGATATGAACGATATTATCCGCGAGGGAAATCCTACTCTACGCGCAGTTGCTGAGGAAGTTACTTTCCCCTTATCTGATCAGGAAATCATCCTTGGCGAAAAGATGATGCAATTCCTTAAACATTCCCAAGATCCTGTCATGGCTGAGAAAATGGGGCTCCGAGGTGGTGTTGGACTTGCTGCTCCCCAGTTAGATATCTCAAAACGTATTATCGCTGTTTTGGTGCCAAACATTGTCGAAGAAGGCGAAACTCCAGAGGAAGCCTACGACTTGCAAGCCATTATGTACAATCCCAAAATCGTCTCTCACTCTGTTCAAGACGCTGCTCTTGGCGAAGGAGAAGGTTGCCTGTCTGTTGACCGCAACGTGCCTGGCTATGTAGTTCGCCATGCCCGCGTTACCGTTGACTACTTTGACAAGGATGGAGAAAAACACCGTATCAAACTCAAAGGCTACAACTCCATCGTTGTTCAGCATGAAATTGACCACATTAACGGAATCATGTTTTACGATCGTATCAATGAAAAAGACCCATTTGCAGTTAAAGATGGTTTACTAATTCTAGAATAAAGAAAATCCCGTTGCAAGACGGGGTTTTGTGTTATAATGTCCACACCTCACCCAGCAGTCCAATAACTAACCAACTCTAGCCCCTTAACCCCAGCGATTTCAAGTCGTTGGGGTTTTCGTGAAAAAGTGCTTGACTCTTCCCCTATAGAGAGTTATGATGGACACACCAATAAGGCAAAGGAGATTTTATGGAAAATTAAACCAGAACAACGAAAGCAGTCAAAATTTCAAAGCTGAACCCAAACTCCCCCAAATTGAAACAGTTCACCTTACAACTTTCGAAGAATTACACTATTACACGGTGTAGGATGTGTTTTTAATCCTCATTTTAGAAGTGAAAATCCCCATCACGGACGAATATTCTTGGTTTTATACTTGCCGTTTTCTTAATCCTGAGTGTGTCGAAAAATATTATACTGCTTGTTGCAGAATGGAAGATTTGGACGAATTTGCCGTTTAGGATTACAAATTGCAGCTAAGTTTAATTTTAGTTATTTTGGTAAATTCCCAAACTAAGTTCCACCGCTAATCCAAGTGGAAGTTAGTCTGATAAAAATTCTAAAAACCAGTGGAAATCCGTGTCAGGGTAAGTTCCACTGGTTTTAATCATGCTTGATTTCATCGCTTTTGTAACCAAAATGAATCGAAAAAAAGAGCGCACAAAATCCCCTCATCTGAAAGCGTTTCAGATTAAGTTCCGCTATGGTGGAAGTTAGTATGAGACGTTTGAATGCGGTTAAAGGTTGAGTTTTTAGAACTTATGTTGGAGTAATTTAGACGACTGACAGACAACTTCTGCAGGTATTTTTAGAAATGCCAAGAAGCTTAGGAGTCTCTTCTCCATAGGTAAATGCAAAAGTTCATAGGCTGACTTTCCATTCAAAGCAGCACGTTTTGACACTGTTGACATGAGAACAAATGAGATTGATGTCTTCTTTGAGTTAAGTTGTCAGAGGAAGTTCCCTTAGGGTAGAATGTCACGAATCAGCGTGTGATTTTTCTCAATTCTCCCTTTCTGGTCAGAGCGATTAGGATCACAAAAGAAGAGTTTACTCTCTCCTCGAACATCCATTTCGATGTCATCGACCCTGGCAAACTCTCCACCATTATCAGTCAGGATGACAGGAAAGAGTTGAAAGAAATCTTTATCCGCTTGGTGAAGAGTGTTCTTGATATCATAGAGATGTTTGGTAACCTCAAGGCGGTTTTATTATCCAGTAGTCTAGCGAAGATAAAGTTACAGAAAGAGATTGAAGGTGAGTAGGACTTTCACCTCCCATCCTGCCCATAACGGTGTCCATTTCCAGCCAAGAATTCAGTTGCTTAAGAGCCAAATAATTTAGGAAATCCTCGTAGGAACGGCCTTTTTTGGCTTCTTTAGGGATGGAGGGTAGCTTACTTTTCCGTTTTTCTTTGAATTTAACGGCTCTGGCTAGGTCAATAGGAGCGATAGATAGGTATCCTTTTCGGATATGTCGATAGACAGTTGAGGAGCTGACATCAAGGTTATGAGTTTTGAGGATATGATAGATGTGTTGTCCCTTTTTAACACCATCAGAAATGATTTTTATCCATGTCCCAGAAGGTCTTGGAATTGAGAGGAGTTCCTTCACGAGCTTCGACAAGAGTTTGTTCGTACTGCTTTTTGAGCTTGTTTGAGCGAGGTAGAAGATTTTTTAAATCCACAATTTTGTCTTCTTTTAGGGCATCCATTACAGACAAAGGGAGCCTTATTGAGTAGAGGACAGGGAAGGTTATTAGAGGTATACTCTCGGACTTGTTTGTTTCGTTTGACTTCTTTAGAAATAGTAGTCGGGTCTTTTAGAATAAGTTGCCCGATAGCTTTGAAGGTTTCACCGCGCTCTAAGCCCAATTGGATATCATTACGGTCTGAAAGGGTAAGGTGTTTATGTTTTTGTCATAGTAGACCTCATTTCTAACTCAAACGTCTCACACTTAATTCCACCATAAAAATCCGTTTTAGACTAATTTCCACTTTGGTCAGGTGAGTGGAAGTTACTTTGAGAAGTTACCTTTTAGTTATTTTAACGCTTTTTTCAACAAAACTGTTGACACAATTACTTAAAGTCTGTATAATAGATTAAGTTATCTCAAGTAGCTATAAAATATATGCTTTTGAGATAAAGAAAATCCCAACGATATTCGTACTACCGTTGGGGAGAAGATTTCTTATTTTTAGTTATCAGCCTTATAGTTAACCAACAAGAGAACGATAAGACTGATTTGCATTAGCTTCACCACTATTAGTGGTGATTTTTTCTTTTATTTGGTGAAGCTTTATTCCTAGGTTTAGTATAGTTATTACCCTTTCTAAGCCAAGTGGCCATCAGCTCTTTTGAATTTCTGGTTCTTCTGTTAGAATTGATAACCAAGAATGCAAAGCAACAAATAATTAGTGGAATAACGACTATCACTACACTTATCACAGTAAGATTTTCGAACGGTATTTTTAATATATGAACAGAGACTACGCTACCAATACCACCAGCACCTGCTGCAGTCAACATTGATTTTATACTTTTATCTGTCCCATCCTCACTTTCATTAAAAATGTGTTGGTTAGACAAAACAAGAAATCTTCGGTGTTACTAATATAACGATATCCTTACACTTTGTCAATAGCAGTGTATTATTTATAACTGTTTTTAATTTTTCTGACATTTTTACACTGTATTATAAAATTTTCTATATATTTTCAATTCGAAACAAACGACCCAGTCGCAAAACTGGGGCAATTTTGTTGTAATTTTAGGTTAACAAATCGCTTCATCGATACAAGTTACTGGCGTTACTAAAATGTATAGCAAGGTTTCGCACATCTCGCCTCTACTTTGGCAAGTGAACAACTTTTCGATTTTCGCAATAAACTTTTCTTTGCTTTCGTTAATGGCAAAAACTATTATTTTGCGTTTAAAAACATTAGTTTCAACATAATCGAAGGCAAAACCTTTTTCGAACACTCGTAGTTTCGTTAAAAATGTGGGCAAAGATATCGGGTCGTTAAGATAAAATCCTAATTGGTCTGATTGCCATTCAATTGGCATTTCTGGCACAACACCCCAATATAGCTGGCTACGAATGTCACCTTCTAATTTTTGTAGATACATTTCGGTTTCTAAATCGATATACATATCACTCCTATCTGTTAAATTGCTTTTTACTTGTCCATCATAACTCTCTTCGGTACGGAAGTCTAGTCTATTTTTGAGTTTAATTTACATCGGTTTTAAAAGGTATAAAAGTGCAGATTTTTGCTGGTGTTTTTGTGAGAATGTGAAGTTGTGAAAAGATCAACTGCTGGAGATTTTCGAAAGGTAATCCATCGCAACAGAAGCAAAAAAAGGAAATAAAAAGATTAGAATATTTTCTTGAAGATTCCTCCGCCCTCCTCTACACAGACTAATATTGTGTATAAATACAATAAGTCGTGTGCCAAAATTGGGCAGAAACGGTGGTACTAGTGCAAAGTTAAGCAACCCGAACCGAAAGGCGAAGCGAACGCAAGAAGCTATCGATTTACCTTAAATATAGTTAAACGAAATAAAAACTGAACAATTTAATTGCGAAATTCAAACCAGTTCCTAATAATTTTTTAGAAAAATCCGTGGACTATTCCAGATTTAATCTACTATATTTTACCTTTCTCCACTGCGTAAAAGCATTCACCCAACCAAAAAGCCCGAGTTTCATCGAGCTAAATGTGTGTGTTAGGCTTTAACGCAAAAATAACTATTCCTGTTATTTTGCAGATATAAATCATTGTTAACGATTGATACTGTATTTTTCCCCCTCCTCGTAAATGCGTCTTCTCCACCTTCCAAAATATCACATACATGTTCCCTGATGTTGTATTTATACTACACCTCACCTAATCACGCTGGCTACTATAGCAATTTCTTGGTCTCGTGTGGTGTCTTCGTTTTAGAAATTGTGGATATTTCGAATGCGGTCTTGAAGCGAGAACTGCTCTTGTTCAAGTTCATTATTTTAAATATTTCTGTTGGTGAATTTTTCCATAAAATCTCCTTTGCTTTATTGGTGTGTCCATGATAACTCCCTTTAACTAATAAGTCTAATCTTTTTTTAGTTAAACTTATTTTTCCACTCCCCAAATACAGTATTAGGAATAAGATAAACATCCCCTAAAGAACGAGTTAATGCGACATATAGCCTATTTCTTGACTTATTAGATAGATTAACCCAGTTTGATAAGTCACTTGTTGGCTCAGTTAATATTACACAAGTTTGAAGGTAAGTATCGCCTTTTGAATAAGACCAATTAATAGAATTATCTATCCTATTATGGTTTATTCTTTTATCCCAAACTAATTTAGGAATATTAGAATCAATCAGAATTTGATTCGCTTCAGAAGCACTGTTTAACCACCTAATTTCCCCATTGTTATCTGATAGAGATTCAATAGGAATCCTCAAATGAGTACTAATGAAATCACAAACTTTTGGAGCTACTCTCCGACTTTTTATTAGAGTATCTGTATCAATCTTAATTTTAGGAGATAATTTCTGAGATAAATCTTTAACAGAAGAGATTTCAGAAAATGGCAAATCTGAGCCTTTTCCATCCCTTCGAATTGGAGCTACTAAGCTTTGAAAAATATCCCCTACAGCCACGATGCTATTCTTAGATGATTCCAGAAGATACTTTAAAAGTTTAAAATTCCAACCGTTATAATCTTGAAATTCATCTATATAGATAGTATCACAAAAATTATTCAATCTATTGAGAGACATCTTTTTGAAATTATTATCTTGCTTTATAAAAAATTTACTCAATCTGGATACATAGAATTTACCATCTATTAAAAAATGCTTAGGGTTATCCAATTTAAAGTAACCATATTTACGAGGGTCAGTCTCTGGTTCAATATTGACTTCAACACCTTTGCTCTTTATGATTGGAAAATTAGCAATAGGCTCAAAAGGTCTAATTAACTGATTATATACAAATGAATCAAAAGTTGAAACTTTGATGTTTTCTGGAATTTTTCCTTTGAAGCGTTTTAACAATTCATTTCGAATATTTTCAACATTTTGATTGGTAAATGTAATAAGAAATACTCGTTTATCTTCAGAAAAATCATTTGCAATAAAATAAGTTTTTCCTGCACCAGCAGAAGCTAATACTATTTTTTTATCCATTGAATCGCCTCAACTAAATAATTTGGAATAGAAAGTGATTCTATATTTTTCTCAATAAACAGTGCGGTCTCAGTTTTATTTTTCAACATATGTGCACAAGCTTTGGGCATATCATCTTCCTTATATTTGGATTCAGTCTTCTTGTCTTTATATTCTTTATCAAAAGTGCTCTTATTGGAATTATAAAAAGCAACTTCGAGTGTCCAATTTTCAATATTCTCATCAGAAAAAATACTAAATAAGTCTGTATTATCGTATTGTTTATTCTTTCCATCATTATCAGTAATTACTACAACTTTTTTATTTAAGGACTCTGCAATTTTACGATACCTTTCGTAGGAAATACTCCCCATAGAAATTATCTCAATACCATCAGCCTCAATCTTACTACCTAAAACCTTTCGATAAATAGCTGGAAGAATGATATACTCCGCCGCACCTTCAACTAAAATAACCTTCTCAGCCAATATAAATCTCAAAATGTCCAAGTTATCAATTTTCGAAAAATACATTGATGTATCATCATCTAAACTCTTTAAGCTTTTTGTTTCTTTGTCTGAAAGCCATATTACATTCTTCAAGTCCAGTCTACTCACCACCAGCGAACTATGCGACACTACAATTACTTGTTCGTTAGTTCGTTGTTTCAATAGGTCAATTAATTTTCTTGTATTAGTAAAGCTTAAATGATTTTCAGGCTCATCAATAAAGATAATATCAAATATTCCATTAGATAAAGAGGTCTCAATTTTAATTAAATTTTCTTTTCCTTTCCCCATATCTTGAATTGAGATATTGTTTTCATAAATGTCAATCAGTTTAAGGAGATCGGTTTTAGTAGAATCAAATCCAATATGTTTATCATCATCAATTTTTAAATTTTCTTTTTGATTATCAATAAAACCTTGAAGTTGTCGCTTGAAGTCAGAAGCTACTGCTGTAAATTTAAGTCCACTTTAGCCTGATAAAGATTTCTAGGTACCCACCAAACAAGTCATATTTCTGAGAAGAATTGTCCAAAAATATAGTATTTCTTGAAAGTAGCTGGCGTTTATAACTTTTTCCTTGAAAAGTGTTCCAAGAGGCACTGATAATACTCTACTGGAATTATTTTGTTTTTAGCAAACTCATCAAAATTGACATTATTTAAAAAATCCATATCAAATTCATATACAAATCTAATCCCACAGTAAAACTTATCTTTTTCAGGAGTATTATAGTGAAGGCCAGAAAATTCTGATGCTATGATAGAGCCTTGAAAAATCTAAAAATACTTCGATATCAATCTTAGGAAGTGTATCTTTACTTTGGATTATCAAAGAAAATGCTGGATATCCTCTTTATTCAAATATCTATCAAGCGATGAATCTGCACGATTGAAAAACAGATTGGTTTAGAGCTATATCCAACGCTAACAATAAGCTGGATTTTCCACTTTCATTTTCTCCTACAATAACCGAAATTTCATCATTGAATTTTACTTCCAATTTCTAAATTTTTTTAAAACCTTTAATTCGAAGAGCTTTTATTATCACGATAAATTACCTCTTTTGTTTTAGCTATCTATACATTTATTATACCACTTTAAAGCCTACATTTGCTTCATACCAAAAATTTTCGAAAAAGTATTGAAGTCTAAATTTTTACTATTGTTCGACATCACACTATTATATCCAAATTTATTCTTTATTAGGGACATTTTTAAACGCAGTTTTTCTTTAGATTTTGAAAAATATTGTGCAAATACAAAATAAGCCATATGTCAAAGTGGAGCTGAAAAACGCTCCACACACAGAACTCGAAAGTAATCTGAGTTCATACATCTTATGAGTGAATTAAAAGACGGTTCAAAAAATGGAGTCTACTGAAAAAGTCATCAAATTGATGGCTTTTTTGTTATACTAGAGATGAGGTGAGATGATGCTTGATAATCAGTTAACTATGGATGTCAGTCCTTATTCTAGTTTGTATGATATCGTGGTTCCTAAAACCCACTTTTTACGTCAGCTAACTGAACTCTGTGATTTTAGCTTTATTTATGATGAACTAGAAAAGAATTATCGTCCCGATTTTGGGCGTAAAGCTTATTCACCGATTATGATGTTCAAATATCTCTTGTTAAAAGATATTTATAAGTTATCAGATGTAGATGTGGTAGGACGTTCCTTGTCAGATATGGCCTTTAAATTTTTTCTTGGTCTAGCTCCTGAAGATTCTGTTATCGAGCCATCCTCTCTGACGAAATTTAGAAAGCTAAGAATTAAAGATGATAAACTGCTTGATGTATTGATTCAGAAGTCTGTTCAAATTGCACTCGAACATAACTTGATTAAGAGTAAAATCCTCATTGTGGATGCCACTCACACCAAATCTCATTATAATCATAAGAAACCCCAAGAAATCCTTAGAGAGCGTTCAAAAGCTTTACGTAAAACAATTTATCAACATTCAGAAGATATCAAAATAGAATTTCCAAAGAAACCTCAAGAAGATAACCTCGAAGCAGAGTTGACCTATACAGAGGAGTTAATGGCTGTGGTTGAAAAACACGAGGAACTCTTAGCCCTACCGGCTGTTTCTCAAAAGTTCAATTACCTAAAAGAGGCTGTCGAGGACGACTTAGAACATTTGGAAGCTTCTGTTAAGGAGGAGGCTAGGCTTGGACATAAGACAGCCGACACCTCTTTCTATGGATATAAAAGTCATATCGCTATGACGGATGAACGGATTATTACTGCTTGCGTGGTCACTTCTGGTGAACAAAGCGATGGGAAATATTTACCTGAGTTATATGCCAAAACAAAGGAAAATAGTCTGGACATCGAGACTATTATTGGTGATGCGGCTTATTCAGGAAAGGACAACATTCAACTAGCTCGCAAAGAAAAGATTCATTTGGTTTCAAAACTGAATCCTTCTGTTTCAAAAGGTTACCGTAAAGAAGAGGATGCGTTTGAATTTAATAAAGATGCAGGGCTATTTGTCTGTCCAGAAGGACACATGGCTGTTCGCAAAGCAAGGACAGGGAAAAAATATCAAAATAAGAATCAAGTTGTCACTCATTACTTTGACATTGAGAAGTGCAAGAGTTGCCTTTCCAAGGAAGGATGTTATAAGGAGGGGGCAAAGTCTAAAACTTATTCAATAGCCATTAAGAGTGACGACCATCTTTTCCAGAAGAAATTTCAGGAAACACCTTATTTTAAAGAAATGGCCAGACATCGCTATAAAATCGAAGCAAAGAATGCCGAACTAAAACAGAGACATGGCTTTGATGTCGCGAGAGCATCGGGTCTTTTCAGCATGGAGTTACAGGCAGCCACAACCATCTTCGTGGTCAATATGAAACGAATTATGACCTTAATAAATACAAAATAACCGAGGAACTCGCTCAAATTAACGAGAGATTCCCCGGTTTTCATTTCATTAAAAGTAAGAGACCTATTTTTTTCAGTGGACTCCAAAAAAATGAGCCGTCTTTTTCTATTATTCGTCAAATATATATTGGTTTTTGGGGGATTAGATACCTTAGATTTGAATAAGAGAAGATAATCTTAGTTTTATTTGGCAGTATAACTAGATCGTAACTCCTTAACTTATTTTTCTTCTTTTTCCGCCTTACGTTTTTCTTCATGCTTATCCAGACTTTTCGAAAAGAATTGCTCAGTTAAATCTGTCAGCCAATCTGCAAAACGTTCGCCTGCGAATTGAATAGCGATAAGAATTCCAATTACTACAATAAAAACCAAAATCAAGTAATTATCCAAATTGGCCATTTTAATTATTTTCTCCTCGTTTTCTTTCTTCCACTAAAATATCTTTGAAATCGTCATCTTGCCAAAGTGTGAAAAAAGTAATTCCACCAACTATAGCAGAGACCATCACACCTGTAAGGCTACTTCCACGCTTTTTCGAAACCAGTTTGTTTATCTCTTTACCTGCGGATTTAAATAGCCCAGCCGATAGATACGAATCAGGGTTAAATACAGAACCTGCTGTATAGCTTTGCCCGTAATAAAGTACCGAACCATTATCTCTAAATCCATAAAATAGAAACCCAATGATGGCTATTGTTATAATTGCTAATCGAATTTTAATGCTATTTTTCATATTACTTTACCTTTTACGTTAATTATAATCGATACCTTTTCTCGTTATCGCAACGACCTTTCCTTTACTAAGAAAAACAATCACTGACTTACCGTCTTTTAATTTGTAAACGTAGTAGTCTGTAATGATACCATTTATCCCCACAGTCCAATTTGATTTCTGAGACAGGATTGATTCACTACTGGATAAGTCCATTTTTAGTAATTTTTCATATAGCTGGGTAACATCGCTAAGAGAAGAGGACTTCTCGTGTGGTGCTCCAACTGCCTTAATCAAGTCTTTTTCGGTTAGCTCATTCTGAATACTTGGAAAATTCGATAAAACTAAATCCTTTCTCTTATTTGCGCAAGAAACAAGTAACAGAATCATCACTAAACATGTAATCACCATTCCTAATTTTTTCATCATTATTCTACCTTTTTAAATTCAAACTTTAATGAATTTTCTCCAATCATAAAACCATTCTGGTTATCAGAATTATCATTCAATGGCTTATTTTCGAAATATAAAGTCTTTTGGTCATCGGACAGGGTTGCAATTCCGGAAATATTTTTTCCTTCAATTATAATTTTGTCGCCTTTTTGATGCCATTTGGCGGAGAAAGTTTCGCCGTTATCCATTGTTAAAGTTCCGTCTTTTTTTATCTCCATAGTAGCATTCCAGTGAATATATTTAGAGATAATTGAAGCAAGGTCGGCTTGTCCAGTTGCTTTACCTGCAATTTTTGCACCATCTTCTCTAACACTTCCTTGGTCGAAGATATCGGTCTTCCACTTGCCTGTGAAGTTCTTAGGGGAACTACAACCTAAAAGCATAATACATGACAGTAAAATTATAAATGAGAAAAATAGCTTTCTTTTCATCGACACTTTTCCTAATAAATTACCAATATCTATCAAAGGCACTAAGAATATAGCTAAGGTCTTTGGATTGTTCTTTAATTTTCCCACCAACGACTAATTGATATTCAATTCCGCCAAGAAAACCACCTGAGCTTTCAATAACCTCAACCAATTCACCACGAACTACTTTTTGATTTAAACGAGTATTCATTTTAAACCTCTTTCTATTCTATCTCGAACTATATTGCATAATTCGTTCTATAATGGCGTCACGGCGTTTAATGCTTTCAGACATTTTTATCGCACCATTAAGACCATACCACATTTTCGAAAATCCAGAATCACCTAAAGCAATGAGCTGAAGTCCACATTCATTCTCAAGTTGGTAAACATAAACCTGAACTGCATAAAATTGCGGAGAGAATAAGCCAGCCTTACCTTTAATGACGATTTCTATATCAGCTCTATCATCAAAATCAGCTAATGCACCCGAACTACTCTGAATAGCTTCTGGGGTTGTTTTCCACTCGGCGCAAATTTCTTGAAGAATCACGCCAATATCAGAAACCGAAAGTTTGGTTGTCACCTCAACTGAATCGGCTTTTAAGTCGTTAAGTCCCATAAAGAACCTCCATTTTTTTATTTTTCACTCAAAAAATCCCTGCTACAATAGGGGTTGAGCTTGTTTTAGTTAACGGTCGTCAACTAAAACAATGAAAAAATAAAAATGCCAATTCAACAAGATAACTAAAACCTTATTAAATCAGCATTTTTAAAATATTTTTATTGATATCTTTGATTGTTTTTAACAAACGACCGTTTGCTAAAACTGTTGATAGGTTTAATGTACTATTTTTTTCTAAGGATTTGTCAATCAATTATAGGTGATTTTTTTCTATTTATTTGAATACTATTGCGCCTTAGCACATTATATATGGTTGCGGTGGAAATACTCAGCTGATTCGCAATATTTCGAACGGACATTTCTTTTTGCTGATATTGTGCAATAATTTGCTTTTCTTTATCTTTCGCTATTCCCTTATTACCAAGTTTCACACCTTTTTCTTTCGCTTTACGGAGTCCGTCTTTAGTGCGTTCAGAAATAGCTTGAAGCTCCCATTCTGCAACATAACCCAACATCAAACAAAAGAACTTTCCAGTTAAGGAATCTGTTTCAATATTTTCATGAATTGATTGAAGATGAATACCATGTTTAGTTAAATCCTCAATAATAGCAGAGAGGTGAAGCATCTTTCTGGTAAGTCTATCCAATTTATACACAACAAAATTTGTTTTAACACCTTGTTTAGCATAATTTTTAGCTAATTTTAACGCCTTATCAAGTTGGGGACGGTCTTGATTTCCACCAGAATCTTTTTCGATATAGAGCTTGTCGCAAAAGCTGAGTGCTTCTTTTTGAACAGATAACCCCAATTCTTGCCGATTATCTGTTGAGCTAACTCTGGCATAGCCAATGGTTATGGTTTCTATATTTTCTTGCTTATTAGTATTATGGGTTGTCAAAAATTTCTCCTTTCTTTACTATTGTAGCAGGTAGTTATATTTTAGAGAAAAATTAACGAAATGAAAAAGACCCACGAGGGTAGGTCTTAGGTTAAACAGAACGCTTATTTCGTTTACGCTCTAAACGCCTTAGAATACTTTTGTTTATGCAAAATATATTGTTCTTCAGTTAAATCTAAAACTTCCATTACAGCAGTATCTAAATCTGCTCCGTTTCTGGAACTTCTGAAATCAATACCTTGATTTTGACACTCCATCATATGAAGAAGAAAATCGTTAAAAACTTTCACTGCTTGACTATTCTTTTCTCTTAAAGCATCTTGCTTTTTCTCGTTAAAACCTGTTAATGCCTGAATTTTTTCAGCATCATCGGTATAGGTCAATAATCTACGAGCAAGATTTTCTTTTGAGTAGGGATTAGCTGCAGTATCATTCCAAATGATTTGTTTGTAGCGTTTTGAATACATGTGAGTTACCTCTAAAAATAGATTTCTACCGCTTGCTCGGTAGATTGTTTTATTTTCTGCCGAATGCAAGGGATTAACTATTCTCAGAAGTTCTCTGGAAAGTTGCGAAAATATTAAATTTTATAGCCTTATTATACACTAATATTTATGTTTTGTCAATGTCTGGAATGTAATCCAGCCATTTGTCTCTTTTAGGACGAACATTTAAAGAGTAACCTGTTCGTTCTGAAATCCACTGATTGATATCAACACTGTCCGCATTGCTACCAGGTATGGTGTTAATACGATTATGTTTAGAGTCTCGGTATTTGGCTTGCGAAAACATATTGAACGAAGTTACCCAATCGTCCTTGTCTTCACCAATCACACTGACATTAACTTTAAAACTTTTGCACGGTGCAGTCAAACGATAAGAAGTTTGAAAGACGGGACATTTGCGGATTTGTTCCACTTCTAATTTTACTTCGTAGTAGCGGTGATGTGGTATATCGTGAACGGAATGAATCAATTTGTTAGGGTAGACGCTGTCGCAACTTGTATCAAGCCTCGAGTGAACTTCCAAGTCTTCTCCGTTAATCGTAACCTTCAAATGATGATTTTCAGCTTCCTCTTTTGTTTCGAAAGAGAAAGAATAGGTCAATTTTTCCATCTTCCATCAATCTTGGATTAACAAACTTTGACTCAAAAAACAGTTTCACTTTTTGATAAGAAAAATCTTTTTGTAGCCTTGCGTGGAATGATGCGGATTTTGCGTCTGAAAGAGTCAAAACATCTGCCCCGACAAATAGAGTCAAACATCTCACTTGAGACCTCTGGCAAAGAAGCGATTTCCTGAAGTTCTGGTTGGTGTTTCTTATCTAAATTTGAGATATAAGTAGCGATAAAGACTAAGGAGGTCGCTAAAAATCGGTCATATTCCTTATTTTTTTATAGAGTTCTTCCAGCTGGTTGACATCAATTTCCCAGCGATTCTCAATATGAGGATTTTCGATGAATTCAATAATTTTGTAAGTTGGAGAAGTGAAAAAGCTCTAATATTTTTACGACAAGCGACTGATTTCGAGAAATAGGCGTCATCTTCAATACTTGAAAACTGCCCTTCCACAGTCGAAATTCGCTCTATGTAATCATCTTTTTGTAAAAATTTTTAGGAGGGATAGATGGATTTTTCTGTTCCCTTACAGATTTTTACTACAGTAAGGTTTATCCAATATTTTTCTCACCATCTTCTCCATTATATTTTTCATCCAACTCATCATTTTGAATCATAAGACAAGATACGCAATATCATTGTTACGACACTTTCTTGGTTTTTCTTAAATTCAAAATCAGAATTTATTCTCTCAAAAAGTGAATTATTGATAATTTGGCAAAAAGTTCCTAATCGAATAAACTCCATAGCTTTTTTTCCTCCTCCAACTTGTAACCACAACTTTAGGCTCTTTTCTCACAACGACAGGACAATTAGTCGGTGATATACTTAAACCATCAGTTAGCTAACAACATTATACCACACCAGAGCTCAGGTGTGTTAGGAAAGGAGGACTTGCCTATCGGCGAATAAGACCAACATGCATTCCATTAAAAAAATAAAGGAGA
>BNJS01001143.1_pt1 | contig 54427 bp, 79 predicted proteins | sample 8540461 | NCBI WGS metagenome assembly BNJS01 (sample SAMD00202454, study PRJDB9452) | human saliva metagenome | isolation source: human saliva | place: Japan
ATCCGCGGCGAGACCATCGAGAACGTCGACGCTATACGACAGAGAACGCAGAGCAGCTCTATCCGAAGCTGAACAATTAGTGTATTACGGATAGATTCATCATCATCTTCAGCAACATCAAAAACCGCATCGCGCTGAGATTCACCATCTCGCGTGATGCGGTTTTTCAGTATATTACTGCTGCCCCTCTGTCCCCGCGCCGTCTCGCGCAGATCGCGCACGTGCGCACGGAGATTGGCAGCGGCGAGGGACGTTACGCATCACCTCGCCCGCGAGGACATACGCCCCTGCCGCTCGGCTGATCCTCATCTGCATAGGAGCGCGCATCGCGGCGGTCAATGACCTCCCCCGTTGCACGGTCATAGACGAGAAGGCGGACGGCGGCACCGCTGTGCAGAAAGTTCTCCTCATAGAAGATACTCGTGTAATATATCTCCTCATAGTAGGGTCGTGAGGATCGGCAGGACGAGAGTCTGCCTCCACGGCATCTGCCGTCGCCGCAGGGCGGCAGGATAGTCACAGCCGCGCCGCGCGACGTACCGCCCGCAGGCACGATCATACGCATCCATCAGCGCACGGTCATCGACATAGGTGAGCCAGCCCATCGTATCGTTCAGCGGCATGTGGAGATCGCGCGCGACCATCTCCTCGAGCGCATCCACCGTCTCCGCATCGACATCCCCTGCACTGCCCTCCACCACGAGCGGCAGCTGTGCGATACGCGCAGCGCCGAGCGCGGACGCCGTGGGCAGGAGCAGGAGAAACAAAGCTCAGCAGAGCCGTATATCTCGAGAAGCTGTTTCATCGCCGATCAATCTCCCCCAAGAAAGCACGGATACATTGCAGACGTGCCCCTTCCACGCTTCGCGGTTCCCCTTCCCCGCGTGTACGGGGAGGCTTTTGGGGAATCTTAGTGAATCGCCTTTTCTCTTGAACCGTCCGCCCACGATGTCGTGTACGGCATTGATGGTCACAAAGGCGCGCTCGTCCTTATCGAGGACGATTTCCTTGAGCTTGTCCAGCTCGAGGCGCGTCACCACGCAGTAGAGGACTTCCTTCGCCTCGCCCGTGTAGCCGCCCGCCCCGTGGAGCAGTGTCACGCCGCGTCCGAGCCGCTCGTTAAGGGCAGCGGTGACCTCCTCGTGCTCATTCGTGACGATCATGACGGCATACGACTCATCGAGCCCCTTCAGCACGACGTCGATCATCTTTGCGATGACGAAGTAGGCAAAGAGCGAGTACATCGCCTTGTCCCAGCCATAGAGCAGTCCTGCCGAGGAGAGGATAAAGAGGTTGATGAACATAACCACCTCGCCGACGGAGAACTGCGTCCGGCGCATCCATAATGATCGCGACGATCTCCGTCCCATCGAAGCAGCCGCCCGTACGCATGACGATGCCGACGCCGAGACCGGTCACCACGCCGCCGAAGATCGCAGCGAGGAACGGGTCATTCGTCACCTGCGGCACATCGTGAAGCACGCCCGACCAGATCGAGAGCATGATGATGGCAAAGACCGTCGACAGGGCAAAAACTCTTTCCGATCTGCTTATACCCCATAAAGACAAAGGGGATATTATAGAGCACGAGGAACACGCCGAGGCTCATGCCCGTGATCGTCTGCGACATGATCGACAGACCGACGACGCCGCCGTCGATGACATTGTTCGGGATGAGGAAGAGCTCGAGCCCCACGGCGGTGATGAACGCGCCGAGGATGAGCCGCAGGCATTTTTTGATGTAGAAAAACGCCCCCTTGGGAGCCGCCTTCTTGGGGCGCGGCGTCGGTGCCGGCTTTTCCTGTGCCTCCACGAGCACCTGCGCGGTACTGCTGTCTACGATTTCGTTCATACGTCCTCCCGTTCCCCAAAAACCGCTGTATCTCTTTATTCTATTATAGAGGAAAGAAAATGCGCTGACAAGTCCACCGCTATGAGAATGGCTTTCTTGACTTTACTGTGCCTGCATTATATGATAGCAATACTGGAAAGAGATCCATATATTATGGGACAGGAGGGATGTATATGATTTACACAGTCACCTTCAATCCGTCGATTGACTACATCGTCCGATTGGAGCAGTTCACGCCGGGCGAGATCAACCGCGTGAACTATGAGCAGATCCTGCCGGGGGCAAGGGGATCAACGTCTCCATCGTGCTGAAAAATCTCGGACACGACTCGACGGCACTCGGCTTCCTCGCAGGATTCACAGGCACGGCGATGCAGCAGCAGCTTCGCTCGTTTCGGCGTGACGGAGGACTTTGTGCGCCCTCGACGAGGGATTCTCGCGCATCAACGTCAAGATCAAGGCGGAGCGCGAGACGGAGATCAACGGGCAGGGCTGAAGATTCCGCCGAGGCGCAGCGCGCTGTTTGAAAAACTCGATCGGCTGAAGCGCGGCGATACGCTCGTCCTCGCGGGCTCGATTCCAAACACACTGCCCGACGACATCTATGAGCGCATCATGAAGCACCTCGACGGACGCGGCATCCGCATCGCCGTCGACGCGACCAAAAATCTCCTGCGGCGCGTATTGAAGTATCACCCGTTCCTCATCAAGCCGAACAATCATGAGCTCGGCGAGATGTTCGGCGTGACGCTGAAAACAGACGATGAGATCATCGAACACGCAAAACGCCTGCAGGACGAGGGTGCGACGAACGTCCCTCATCTCCATGGCGGGCGACGGCGCGATCCTCCTCACAGAGGAAGGCGTATTCTATCGCTCTGCCGCGCCGAAGGGCACCCTCGTCAACTCCGTCGGCGCGGGCGACTCGATGGTCGCAGGCTTCCTCGCGGGCTATATGGAGTCGGACGGCGACTACGAGCGCGCCTTCTACATGGGCGTTGCGACCGGCTCCGCCTCGGCATTCTCGCGAGAACCTTGCCACACGCGAGGAGGCTCTGCGCTGCTGAAAACCATCGAGTGATGTAATTGTGGCGTGCATCCTGCGCAGATAAATGTAATCCCATCGTAGCTGTGCACCCATAGTCTCGTAGCAAACTCGTACGAGCGGTGAAGCAAGCGAAAATACGTGCGATTCCACGCCCCTGCGGATTTTAACCGATTTCAAGCCGCAGGGCGCGGGTCGAATCCCGCAGGTATTTAGGCTAGATAAGTGCTCCGACCGCTCACTGCAAACGATGGAGTTCTGCGAGGAGTACTGCACAGCAAATTCAACACAATAAAAAGGAGGGTTTTCCTTTGCATATCAACGACCTTTTGAAGCCCGAGAGCATTGCCCTCGGCGTCTCCACCCCGCCTCCAAGGAGGCAGCCATCCGCCTGCTCGCGGACTGCATGGAAAAGGGCGGAAACCTCGGTGACAAGGAACAGTACATCAAGGACGTACTCGCACGTGAGGCGAGCGGTACGACAGGCCTCGGCGACGGCATTGCAACGCCGCACGCCAAGAGCGACGGCGTAAAGACAGCAGGGCTCGCCGCCATGACCATCCCCGACGGCATGGACTTTGCCGCGATGGACGGCAACCCGAGCCGCCTCTTCTTCATGATCGCCGCACCGAACGGCGCGAATGATGAGCACCTCACCATCCTCTCCAGCCTTGCGACCATGATTATGGATCCTGACTTCAGCGAGGCACTCATCGCCGCCAAGACCGTCGAGGAGTTCCGCAGCCCTCATCGACGCGAAGGGAAAAACGGCACCTTCACCGCACCGAACGCGGCAGAGGAGAGCACGGAGAGCGCACCTGCCGCCGACCACATCCAGATCCTCGCCGTCACCGCCTGCCCCACGGGCATCGCGCACACCTTTATGGCGGCAGAGAGCCTTGAGCAGCACGCGAAGAAACGCGGCATCTCCATCAAGGTCGAGACGAACGGCTCGGCAGGTGCCAAGAACATCCTCACGCCCGAGGAAATCGCGGCCGCCGACGGCATCATCGTCGCGGCGGACAAGAACGTCGCCATGTCGCGCTTTGACGGACACCGCGTTGTCATCACGAAGGTCGCGGACGGCATCAACAAGGCGGACGAGCTCATCGACCGTGCCCTCGCGGGCTCCGCGCCCATCTATCACGCGAGTGGCGCGGATACGGCAGAGGGGGCGGATGCATCCGAGGAGGAGAGCCTCGGACGCCAGATCTACAAGCACCTCATGAACGGCGTCTCGCACATGCTCCCGTTCGTCGTCGGCGGCGGTATCCTCATTGCCCTCGCCTTCCTCTTTGACGACTACAGCATCGACCCGTCGCATTTCGGCTCGAACACCCCGCTCGCCAAATTCTTCATGGATGTCGGCGGCGCATCGTTCGGCTTCATGCTCCCCGTCCTCGCGGGCTTCATCGCCATGTCCATCGCTGACCGCCCCGGCCTTGCCGTCGGCTTCGTCGGCGGTGCACTCGCAGGGGCGCACGGCACGGGCTTCCTCGGCGCGCTCCTCGCGGGCTTTCATCGGCGGCTACGCCGTCAACCTGCTGAAGAAGGGCTTCGCGGGACTTCCCGCCGCACTCGACGGCATCAAGCCCGTACTGCTCTACCCGTTCTTCGGTATCCTCATCATCGGCTTTATCACCCTCTTCATCATCACGCCGCCCGTCGCCGCCATCAACACATGGATGGTCTCGACGCTGGCAGCATGGACCCCTCGGCGCGCGTCTTCATGGGCATCGTCGTCGGCGGTATGATGGCGATCGACATGGGCGCTCCGATCAACAAGGCGGCGTATGTCACGGGCACGGGGCCCTCGCCTCGGGTGAGTATCACGTCATGGCGGCAGTCAGCGGCCGGCGGCATGGTTCCGCCGCTCGCGATCGCCCTCGCCACCACCCTCTTTAAGAACCGCTTCACCGAGAGCCAGCGCAAGGCGGGCATCACGAACTACGTCATGGGGGCTCTCCTTCATCACGGAGGGTGCCATTCCCTTCGCGGCGGCAGACCCTGTGCGCGTCATCCCCTCGATGGTCGTCGGTTCGGCACTCGCGGGCGCACTCACCATGGTCTTTGACTGCACCCTGCGCGCCCCGCACGGCGGCATCTTCGTCGTCCCGACCATCGGCAACCCGCTCATGTACCTCGTGAGCATCATCATCGGCGCCCTCGTCGGTGCTGTCATTCCGTCGATGCTCAAAAAAACCGATCAAAGAATAAGCAGAACCTAGGGAAGCACTGATAAAAAGACCCTCATTTTCATCAGCGATTCCTAGTAAAATCCCGCCACACCGACAAACGGTATGGCGGGATTTGTATATGCATAAAAGATTTTTTTCTAAATCCAGCGTTATGTTTCGCCGCGATGAAATTATTTCTCCATCAGCAGCGATGCGGCACTGGCGGCGAGCATCTTTAATGCATAGACAAGGGCACGCTCGTCAAAGTTGAAGTGTGAGTCGTGATGCCCTGCGGCGAGATCGGCGCCGATCATGATGTACGCTGCCTGACCACCGCGCTCCCTGCACACGCTCCATAAAGTAAGAGAAGTCCTCGCTTGCGCCGAAGTTTGTCTCGGGCATGATGTCCTTGAATAGTCCCAGCTCCCGCGCGCGCTGCCCAAGATAGGAGGCAAGCTCCGGCGTGTTGCTTCCTCCTGCTGCTCCGCCGGTTTTTTCGATGCTAACCTGTACGTCATACATCTGCGCCGCAGCCTTGATGATGCGCTCTGCTTCGGTCTCCATATAGTGGTTGATTGCACTTGTTGCGCCGCGCGTCTCGAGGGCAATCAAGCCTTTGTCGCCGATGACGTTGCGCCCGCTGCCCGCCTCCATGCGGCCGACGTTGATGCGCGATGCGCCGCCCGAGTGGCGTGCGATGGCGTGGAGGTTGAGCGTGGCACAGGCGGTGGCGAGGACGGCGTTTTTTCCTGTCTCTGGCGCGGCACCTGCGTGGGCAGGGACACCGACGAAGTGGGCGTCGTACTTACTCGTCGCGAGGAAGCCGACAACACTGCAGGCGATGCTGCCTGTACTTTGCCTTAAAACCAAAGTGCGCACCGAGCATATGGTCTCACGTCATCCACAACGCCTTTCTCCGCCATAGCACGTGCGCCGCGCACGCCCTCCTCAGCAGGCTGAAAGACGAGTTTGATCGTCCCCCTGAGTCTGTCCTTGAGCGCTGAGAAAATGCGCGCGACACCGAGCCCAACGGTCGTGTGTCCATCGTGTCCACACGCGTGCATCGCACCGGGTGGCAGGAGGCGAATCCTTCGCGGTTCGGGAAATCATCTGGTGCATCCGTCTCAGTTACATCGTTGCTGTCCATGTCGAAGCGAAGACCGACGACGGGACCATCCCCGCAGTGCAGCACTCCGACGATGCCTGTAAAGCCGCCGTCCATTTTGTCGAGCCACTGCGGGTCTGCCCCTCACGAGCGGCACGCTCCTTCTCACGTGCGAGAACGTCGGGTGAAGGCACGCCCATGCGGGCATTTTCCTCCATGACCTCGCGGCCTGTGTGCACCCTCCCAGCCGAGCTCCGTGAGCGTCTTTGCCACAATCGATGCCGTGCGGAACTCAGTCCAGCCCGGCTCCGGGTGCTGATGGAGGTCGCGCCGCTGACGCGTCAGTTCCTCCTGCATCCCATCGGCAAGGCGCATGATCTCTGCATCCAGTTCCATGATATTTCTCCTTTGTTGTGTCGCAGGCAAAATGACGTCAGTCATCTGACCTTTTTGATTGATCATAAGATGTCGCCTTTCAGAGGAAGAGACAATCATAAATGTGATGGTCGCGAGGGAGCATCGGGAGTGCGTTGCGCTTCGTCATCTCCATCGGGCTGACCTTTGCGAGCCCCGCACTAGACGATGGCAGCACCGGCGACGGGAGACATGGAACGGCCGATTGCGCCCGCCATCCGGGCGAGTGAGCCGAGATCAACGATGGTCATGCCAAAGGTCTCTGCGTGCGGGGTAATTGCGCCGTTAAACGCGAGTGCTGCCGCATCACCCGAGCCGGAGATGATCGCAATAACGAATGGCTAAATGCTCCTGCGATACGTGCGATGGACTCGGAGCCCTTCATTGTCTCGATGAGTGCCCCGTCAGCCCCATGGCGGTCGTGCCGCGTGGCGGTAAAGACGGCGGCGGCGACGATGAGCCCCATGACGCTGCCGTAGGCGCTGCCCATGCCGTCGAAGAACTTCTTCGTGACCTCCTGCGGACCTCGTACGGGTGACGATGAGTGAGAGAATGCAGCCCGTAATCATGGCCGTCGGGACACTCACCAGCGGCAGGGACGAGCGATCTGCTTGCTGCCGAGGACGAGCAGAATGAGCGGTACGAGGGGGACGATGGCGTAGAGCGGATTGATATGGAAATTTTTATCCTGCTCCTCCTCCGCAAGCTCCTCGAGATAAGCGGCGCGGCGTTCCTCGTCTGACTCTTCGCTGCGGATGACTGCAATCGCGGCGAGCGTGACGGCGCAGACAATGGATGCAGCGATGGCGGACGGTGCCTCATTCATAATGACCGACATGATGTCTGATGCCCGCAAGATCCGCGACGAAGGGGTTGTGCGATGTGCCGGGGCTGATCGCACTGCCCCACGTACCCTGCGAGAACAGCGGCACCTGCCATGGCGGGATGCACGCCCGCCGCAATGAGGGCGGGAATGAGGATGCTGCCCACTGCTGCCGCGCAGCCCTGCCGCGCTCGGGATGGCAATATTGATCCACCATGTGAGCAGCATCGCGAGCGGGATCAGGACGAATTTCGTCCGCGTACGACGCCCGAGATCGACGCGACGAGGTGACGGTCACAGCCCGTCAGCTTCATGACATAAGAGAAGCCCATGACCGTACAGATGACGGGAACGAGTGTGGTATGCACCATGGTCTTGCTGAACGTCGTAATGGCGTTGTCGGCAACACCACCGATGATGCACATGAGAAGCCTCGGTACCGAAGAGCACCATGCGCGTCTCATATTTTTGATGATCGCAACAAATGCGAGGACGACAATAATTCCTCCCGCAATAGCCAATGAAAAACCTCCTTAGAAGTAAAACTGAGAAACAGCCGTCGCCAAAGAGACGACTGCCTGTATTGATTCGACGTGCAACGATAAAAATCCTCCACAGAGCAGTATGTGCTGTGGAGGATTTGCTAACGATAAGCGGGCGAAAAAGATGCGCCGGGAAGTACTGATAAAATGAAGTCCGTCGAATTGGTGCAGATTTTTTGTCCTGTCAAGGAGACAAACCGGACGCATAGCAGAGGCTATGTGGAGGATTTGTCGACACAGACAGGGCAAAAAGATGTACTAAGACGGCGGTGCTGAGTTTATCAGTACTTCCCTAGATGGTAGTGCCGAATTTATCAGTGCTTCGCTTAAATACGTCCTGCGCCAGATTTGCATTGACTTCCATCATCGTTCCCCTTTCTGCGGCACCCATATCCTATCATCAGTATAATACAGACGTGCCAAGCTGTGCAAGGAACGCACGGAGTATTTCGGTTCCCCATACGCACAGATGGGGCTGTTGCACGAAGTCGCAAATTTCGTGCAACAGCCCTTTCTTTGTGCTCTTCCACTGCTTGCAGCGGGTTCCCCTTCCCCGTGATAACGGGGAAGGCTTAGGATAACGGTATATTAGCTTCCCCCGTTTACGGGGGAAGTGGCGAGCGCAGCGAGCCGATAGGGGGATATGCAACAGCCTCATCGCCATGTTTTATTTCAGTTTGAATTTGCTGACCTCTGCCATCAGCTCATCGGCAAGATGGGAGTGTACGGCTTGCCGCCGCGATTTCTTCCACGGAGGCTGACTGTTCCTCGGTCGATGCGGAGATCGTCTGCGTTTCATCCGCGCTCTTTTCCGAGATGCGCCGCACGGTGGCAACGCGATCACTCATGCTGCGGCTGCCCTCCGCGATCTCGCGGATGCTCTCGGCGATGGTATGGATGCCCGCAGAGAGTTTCTCGATGGAGCTCAGGATCTCGCCGAAGACAGCATCGGCATCCTCGACCGCCTGCTTGCCGCTCGCGACGCTTGCCGTGCTCGTATCGCCGGCCTGCACGGCATTTTTCATGCCCGCCCTCGATCTCGTGGACGAGCTCGGCAATCTGACGGCTGGAGCTCCGATTCCCTCGGCGAGCTTTTCGGACTTCTCGGCGACAACGGCGAACCCTCTGCCCGCCTCTCCGGCGCGCGCGCCCTCGATGGCTGCGTTGAGCGCGAGCAGATTCGTCTGTCCGGCGATGTTCGATATCATCTCGACGATATGGGAAATCTCCTGCGAGTTTTTGGCGAGGGCATTGATGGATGCCCTGTACGATCTCTGTGCCGTGTTCGATCTCCGTCATGTGTCCGACGATCTGCTGCACCGATGACCGTCCGCGCTCAACACACGCAACGGTGGTCTGCGTCGTCGCCGCGATCTCATCGGCGAGGTGTGCTGCCTGTGTCGTACCGCCGGCAATCCCCTGCGCCGTTTCATCCGCATGCGCCGTGTCCTCTGTCTGCTGTACGGCTCCATTGGCGATCTCCGTCACCGCAGATGCCACGGCGTTCGACGCCTCCGCCGACTGATGCGCGGCTGCGGTCAGATCCTCCGATGAGCGAGCGAGGCTCTGGGCGTTCTCCTGTATCTTCGCGAGGAGACCATGCAGGGTCTGTTTCATCTGATTGAATCCCTGCGCGAGCTGCCCGATCTCGTCGGCAGACTCCACGGGAATATCCGCCGCCGATAGGTTCCCGTCATTGATCGTGCGGCACGCCTCGTTAGTCGCACAAGCGGTGCCGCCGTACGCCGGGCAAAGATCACGATGACCGCACCGGCAAGCAGGATTCCGACAAGAGTGACGGCGGCGAGGAGGCCGAGCAGCGCGTTTACCCGTGCGTTGATCTCATCGATCGGCACACAGGCCACCACCACCCACGTGCGATTCTTCAGATGGATCGGCAGGAAATGTGCATCGATCTCCTTCCCCGCAGTGCTCTGATAGTGTACCATGCGCTCCTGACCGCTCGATACCGTATCCTTGAACGTCTGCACGAGCGCATCGTCAAGAGCTCTGTCCTCTCCTTGATCCTTTTTGAGAGATTCAGTTTCCCAACGTCGTCCGGCCGATCATGACGCGCAACGACGATGCCGCTCTCGTCCGCAACAAAGGCATAGCCCGTATCGAGCAGTTTCACGTCACCGACGATCTCGGTCAGCGAGTCGAGCTGCATCGTCCCGTAGACGATGCCGACCAGCTCCCCGCCCTCCAGCACAGGATAGGCGAGCACACAGATGAGCTTGCCCGTGGTGCCGGAGACAGACGGCGGTGCAAAGAATGGCTGCTTCGTCTCGCGCACCTTCTTGATGTAGTCACGCGACGAGCGATCCATATCCTGTCCCGTGTCGCTGAATGCCTGCCCCTCCGGCGTCGAAAAGGCAACCATCGCAAAGCTGGGCATCTGCGCCTTCAACGCCTGCAAGGCATTGATGCGCTCCTCGCGCGTGCCGTGCGCGATGACCGGACTGCGGGAAAGCCCGTCCAGCAGATCCGCCTTGCGCTCCCACATCGTTGGTGAGCTTCACCGCCGTCATCTGCCGAACCAGCTCTGCGTTCTCGCTCACACTCTCAAGCAGCTGACCGCGCGCCACAAAGTAACTGATCCCCGAAAGAATGATGAAGCTGACCAGAAAGAGCGGCAGCAGTACAACCAGAAACTTCGTTGCGATGTGCTTAACTTGCATGATACTCCCCTTTTTCCCGTGGTTCCCAGCAGCTCCCCCGTGCTGCCCCCAGTTCTCCTCCTATACCTTGAAACGCCCGACGAGCCCGTCCAGATCCCTCAGCTGCCCCTTTGAGCTGCTCCGCCGTCGCGGCAAACGCTGCGAGTGAGGCAGTCTGCTCCTCGACGGACGCCGCCGCATCCTGCGTATGTCCCGCGATCTCCTCCGACGCCTTGCTGAGGGAGGCGGAGGCTGCCGCCGCGACCTGTGCACAGGCACCGACCATCTCGATGGAGGCAATGAGCGCCGGTTGATTCGCGCCCTCCGTACTTGCATAGCGGCGGATCTCATCCATGTGTGCAGCGATGCCCGCGAGGCTCTGCGTGAGCGTCTCTGCCTCCTCGTGCTGCTCCTGCGTGCGCTCGGCCGTCCCCATCACCGCAACGGCATTGAACTCGACTGCCTTGCTGTTCTCAACGCTCGCATGCCAGACGGTATCCGCGAGCCCCGAGACCTCGGTCGAACACGCCTGTGCTCGTGTAATGAGCTCGCGCAGGTCACTCACAAAGCTGTTGAACGAGTGGACGATCTGTCCGATCTCATCATAGCGGTCGGCACTGAGCTGCTGAGTGAGATCCCCCTCTTTGCCCGCCACCTCGTGGAACGAGTCCGTGAGCGCAGCAAGTGGGCGCAGAATCTGCGCTCGGATAAAATGGGATGCGCCGACAACGACAAGGAGTGCCAGTATGAGGATAAGCCCCTCAAGCATCTTGGCACGAGCAATGCGTGCACGGCTCGCCTCATCGTAGGCACGTACGAGCGCATCGACCTCAGCGACATAGCCCGCCACCTCTGCTGAGACTTTCGCGTTCGCCTCATATTTTGCCGCAGGGGTGCCCGCGTCCATGACGGCGATCACGTCGTCGCGGTATGCCTGCCACAGCGGCTTGACCTTCTGCAGCTGCGCCATGACGGCATCGTCCGACGGGGCAAGGAGATGCAGTCCCTCATCCCCCTGCTCCAGTCCCGTCAGGATATGGTCGTACTCCGCGACGCGCGCTGCCATATCCCCGCGGATATTTGGCGTTTCCTCCGCCCCGGCGGGGACGGAGCGCGCCGACAGCCATGCCAGCTGATACGCGCGCATGCGGAGCGAGCCCGAGGCGTTCACCGCCGGCGCATACCCCTCGAGCTGTCCAAAGGTGAAAAAGTTCAGACCGACAACGCCGATGATGAAGATGAATAGGACAACAAGTGTTGCCTGCAATTTCCCTCGTAGTGTCATAATTTCCCTCTCGTTTCACGAGGAACATTCCCTATGCTCCATTATACCACAAATCATCTGATCTGAGGAAGTTTTTTTGATGTTATGATAGATGAGGCTGCTGCACAGCCAAAAACTTCGTGCAGCAGCCCCCTAAGATTACTCCAGGCAGTTGTGAAAGATCGATATAGGTCTTTTGTCTCGGGATGCCGCCGCAGATAGCCCCTGATGCTCCTCCGCCGCCGGCTGAAACGAGCTCAGCCGCTCCATCGTCGCGTGCATGACGCGACGCGCCGCCGCGCTGCTGTTCGGATCGTTGAGCGTCAGGTGCTCCCCCGTCGCGGGCAGCGCCCCTTGCCCGCGAGAAAGGTGAGATAGAGCGCGATCTGCGGCTCGTCCTCCGCACCTCGTAGAAGATGCCCGCGCGATACACGGCACCGCGCACATAGCCCCTGTCCGTCGATGCTGTACGGCGTAACGACGGAAAAATGCAGGTCGAGGAGCCGTAGATGTCTGTCTTTTTCGGATCGTAAACGATCTCAACGCCCACGCGCCCGCCCGACGCACCCGTCAGTACGTCCTCGTGCGCGGTCTGCGGCGCAGCGTTGATATAGCCCTGTACGCACGGAGACGATGCCGCGCCGTCCGCGAAACACCTCCTCGAGCTCGTACATATCTGCACCCGAGAGGCAGATGCGTTTCTGCAATAAAATTCCCCTTCCATATCGTCCGATATGGCACGCAAAGCCCCTGCCCTCTGCCGCGGGGGTCCTTTTGGTGATCAATTGCGAAGAGATCAACCTGCCGCGCCGCCGCACGCCGTACATCGAAGACGCCGAGGAGCTCGGCGACCGCCTGCGTCGGAGAGATGCCGCCGGAGAGGATCGCTTCGCGCACCTCGGGCATCCGACCGCGCACAACAGCATCGTCGAAGAACAAATTATGCAGATGCTCGTCGATCATGCTGTTCATCCAGTCGAGAAGCTGACCGTCACGCCGCTTCTTCCAAATGCCGCTCGCCGTCGTCTTCTCACGAAAGATACGAATGACTCCCAGAGCTCCGCGAGCCCCGTCTTTTTGATGGCAGAGGCGAGATAGGCGTGCGTCTCCCACCCCGGCGTCGCGGGACGGATGAACTCCGTCATGCGCTCGTACTGTCCGCGCGCGACCTTCGCGGGCAGGAGGTTGTCGCCGTCCGCCTTGTTGATGACGATGGCGTCTGCGAGCTCCATGATGCCCTTTTTGATGCCCCTGCAGTTCGTCACCCGCACCCGTCAGCACAACGAGCAGGGAAGAAATCGACCATCGAGCGCACGGTTGTCTCGGACTGCCCGACGCCGACCGTCCTCGATGATGATGACGTCGTAGCCTGCCGCCTCGCAGAGCAGCATGGTCTCACGGCTCTTGCGCGCGACGCCGCCGAGGGTACCGCCCGCCGGCGAAGGGCGGATGAATGCCTCCGGGCGGCGCGAGAGTGTCCCCATGCGCGTCTTGTCACCGAGGATTGACCCCTTCGTGACGGAGCTCGTGGGGTCGACGGTGAGCACAGCGACACGGTGCACTGCATGTCACAGAGCATATTGCCGAACGCCTCGATCATCGTGGACTTACCCGCGCCCGGAACGCCTGTGATGCCGATGCGCAGAGCGTTGCCCGTCCGCGGCAGAAGGCGCTGGAGGACGCGCTGCGCACGTTTGAAGTGCTTGCTGCTGTTGCTCTCGATGAGGGTGATCGCACGAGAGAGCGTCATGCGGTCGCCGCGCGCCACACCTCGACGTAGTCGTCCCTCGGAGAGACGAGCTTGCGATGGGGCATGCCCCTGCCCGTTCAGCAGCTTCGGATTGATGTTGCCGACAGTCAGATCCTTGATGCCCTCGATGCCGCCCATGACGCTCGTCGTAAACTTCGCGTCGGCGTCCTCGGGCACCCAGTCAGGGCGCTCGGTTGTATATTTTTCGCTCATAATTCCTCCTTTCCAACGAGGAAATTTGGGGGTCAGTATTGTCTGTGTCATTTGGCGGCGTGTTGCTCCTAAGCGAACCCTAGTGGAGCAAGCGGAGAAGAGCGTTCGACTCTGCCCCCGGCGTACTTCTTTCGTTCAAGCGAAGCGCGTTTAAGAAGTGCGCCGGTATTTAGGCGAACGAGAACGCGACCGCTTGCATAACGAGGTGTTCGCGTGGAGCACAGCAGCCATGTTACATATACAGCAAAACGCCGCCCTCACAGAGAGAGCGGCGCCATAGGGGAGCACGGATGAATTGAATCCGCTCAGATTGGTGTAGTTTTTGTCCCTGTCAAGGAGACAAACCGGACGCATAGTGGTTCTATGCGGAGGATTTGACGACGAGGGCAGGGCGAAAAAGATGCACTTAGATGAGTGGATGATTTCGTCCGTGTTCCCTGTATCAGCCCGCGGCCCTTCCTTCGCGCGTGCGATAAGGGAGGGTCAGGAGCTTGATGCCCGCCTCGGGATGTTCGTGCCCGGGGCGAAGATCGCGACCGCGCCGTGCTCATAGAGGTTGTCATAGTCCTGCACGGGGATAACGCCGCCGATGCAGACCATGATGTCGTCGCGTCCGAGCTTTTTTTCAGCTCATCCACCAGCTGCGGCAGGAGGGTGTTGCCCCGCCGCGAGCGAGCTGAACCCGACCATGTGCACGTCGTTGTCGACGGCATCCTGCGCCGTCTCGGCGGGCGTCTGGAAGAGCGTACCCCACATCGACGTCCCAGCCCATGTCGGCGAAGGAGGATGCGATGACCTTCTGTCCGCGGTCGTGTCCGTCCTGTCCCATCTTCGCAACGAAGATACGCGGGCGGCGTCCCGTCAGCTCCTCGAACTCGTCCGCCATCTCACGTGCGCGCTCGAGTTCGGTCTTGTCGGTGAACTCGGAGGAGTAGACCCCCGAAATCGTGTGGATGACCGCCTGGAAACGTCCCGAGACCTTCTCCACCGCGTCGGAGATCTCACCGAGCGAGGCACGTGCGCGCCGCATCGACGGCCGCCTCGAGGAGGTTGCCGTTGTCGCGCGACTCTGCCGCCTTTGTGATGCCCTCGAGGCAGCGGCGCACGTCGTCTGCGTTGCGCTCGGCACGCAGTTTCTCGAGGCGTTCCACCTGCGCCTGACGCACCGCTGTATTGTCGATCGCGAGGATCTGCAGGGGTCTTCTCGAGGCGGTATTTGTTCACACCGACGATGCTCTCGATGCCGGAGTCGATCTGTGCCTGACGGCGTGCCGCCGCCTCCTCGATGCGCATCTTCGGCAGTCCCGTCGACGATTGCCTTTGCCATGCCGCCGAGTGCCTCGACCTCCTGGATGTGCGCCCAGCGCGACGGATGATCTCGTTCGTGAGCGACTCAACGTAGTAGGAGCCGCCCCACGGGTCGATGATCTTGCAGACGCTCGTCCTGTCCTGGATGTAGAGCTGTGTATTGCGCGCGATGCGTGCCGAGAAGTCCGTCGGCAGGGCGATTGCCCTCGTCGAGCGCGTTCGTATGGAGCGACTGCGTGCGGCCGAGTGCCGCGCCCATGGCCTCCATCGCCGTGCGCGCGATGTTGTTGAACGGATCCTGTGCCGTGAGCGACCAGCCCGACGTCTGGCTGTGCGTACGGAGGCCATGGACTTGTCGTTCTGCAGCCCCGAAGGACTTGACGATCTTTTGCCCAGAGGACGCGCGCCGCACGCATTTTGGCGATTTCCATGAAGTAGTTCTTGCCAATCGCCCAGAAGAACGAGAGCCGCTTTGCGAAATCATCGACGGCAAGCCCCGCCTTGATGCCCGTACGGATGTACTCAAGGCCGTCCGCGAGGGTGTAGCCGAGCTCGATGTCCGCCGGTGCGCCCGCCTCCTGCATGTGGTAGCCCGAGATGGAGATGCTGTTGAACTTCGGCATGTACTTCGTCGTGTACTCGAAGATGTCGCCGATGATGCGCATGGACATCTCCGGCGGGTAGATGTAGGTGTTGCGCACCATCGAATTCTTTTCAGGATGTCGTTCTGGATCGTGCCCGCCATGATCTTCTTTGTCGACGCCCCTGCTCCGCCCGAGACGATGAAGAAGGCGAGGATCGGCAACACAGCGCCGTTCATCGTCATGGAGACGGACATCTGGTCGAGCGGGATGCCCGAGAAGAGGATGTTCATATCGAGCATGGAGCAGACCGAGACGCCTGCCTTGCCCACGTCGCCGACGACACGCGGGTTGTCCGCATCATAGCCGCGATGCGTCGGGAGGTCGAACGCGATCGAGAGTCCTTCGCCCCGCAGCGAGGTTGCGGCGGTAGAATGCGTTGGACCCTCGGCGGTCGAAAAGCCTGCGTACTGGCGTACCGTCCACGGACGGAAGACGTACATCGTGGAGTACGGACCGCGCAGGCACGGCGGAATGCCGCTCGCAAAGTCGAGATGGTTCATGTGCGCATATACATCGTGGTCGTAGAAGGGACTCACGGGGACGCGCTCCATCGTCTTGTGTGTGAGCGCTCAAAGGTTCGTCCCGTCTCCCCTCGAAGAGGGCGCGCCACCCTTGTTGTCTGCGGACGGGCTTTCGCCGAGGCTCATGCCCGTAAAGTCGGGGTTCGTAGCCTCGCCATTACGCAATCATCCCTTTCTGTTTCTGAAGGCTCTCCAGGATCTCGTAGCAGTTCGCACGGACGGAGATGTATTCATCAATGCCCGCTTCCTTATAAGTCTCAAGCAGATCCTTCGGCGCAGCGCCCGCAAGGAAAACGCGGTCTCGGCAGCACCTCATGGAGTTTCGGCGCGAGTGCGGAACGATCTCGGGGTAGGTCGCATCTGTGAGCAGATGACAACGGCATCTGCACTCGCTGGCGCGCGCCGCATCCGCTGCCTCCTCGACGGTCTTAAAGCCGTCGCTGCTGCACCCTCGAATGCACCGACCTGCAAAAAGCCCGTGGTAAAGTCCGCGCGTGCCTTGTGCTGCGGAATGTCACCCATGTTCGCGAGGAAGATCTTCACGTTGTCGTTCTTCCGCCTTGTATTCCTCTGTGCGCTGACGAAGTGCCCTCGAACCGCTCGCTCCAGCGATGCGGCGCAATCGCCGTGACCGTCTCCGCACCGTTCCCTCCGTGACCGCCGTCATGAGCTCTGCAATCGTCGCCCCCCGCGAGTGCCGCCTCGACCGCGTTATCCACGCTGTGCGCCTGCCGCAGCGAGGCGAGCGCCTCTGTCGCGGTGCTTCACGTCGATGTCCGAGAGGTAGGCGTCGATGTCCGCCGTACGCTGTGCCTTGAGCGCTGCGGTATCCTCTGCACGCGTCTCGAGCAGTGTCTCCGTCATGTTCGGATACATATTGTTGCCGACGATGCGGTCGCGGCGCAGATCGGCGTTTTTTGAACCGTGCGGCAAGCACCGCTGCCACGCTCTCCTGTAGGGAGCCTGCGCGGAGCGCCGCGATGATGCCGCCCTCTTTCTCGATGCGCTGGAACTCTGCCCCAGATCTTTTTCCTTCATCTGGCGCGTCAGCGTCTCGACTGCCCACGAGCCGCCGGCGGGGTCGATGGGCTGGAGGAGGCCGAACTCCTCCTGCAGCATGATCTGGACGTTGCGTGCAATACGGCGGGAGAACTCGTCGCTCTTGCGGATGGGCTCATCGAACGGCGCACTCGAAGGAGTCGATGCCGCCGACAACGCCCGAGAAGATCTCCGTCGTGTTGCGGAGCATGTTGACGTAGGGGGTCGTAGATGGTCTTGAAGAACAGCGCAGGGCGCGCATGGATGCGCATCTTCTGTGCCTCCGCACTTCCCCCGAACGCGCCCACGATCTGTGCCCAGAGGGACGCACGGCGCGCAGCTTGGCGATCTGCAGGAAGAAGTTCGCGCCCATCGAGAAGGCAAAGGCGATCTGTGACGCCGCCTCGTCGATCGTGAGTCCGCGCTCACAGAGAGCGCGCAGATATGCCGTCGCCGTGGCAAGAACCGAAGCGACCTCCTGCACATCGTTCGCGCCGCCGTTGCTGTAGACGTCGCTGCGCACGAACACCGTGCGCAGATGCGGTGCGTTTACCGTCGCCCAGCGCGCTGCCGCTGCGAGGCTGTCATAGTGGGCATCATGGCGAAGCGGGAGTTTCCCGTCCGCCGCCAGTGCGCCGATGGGGTCGGCACCGACGATGCCGCGCACCTCTGCCATGTCCTCGCCCGAGGCATCGGCGTGCCGCCGCCACAAGAGGCGAGCAGGGCACGGCGTTCGCGCCTGCGTAGACATAGAGGGGAACTTCGCGAGGTCAAGTCCCGTGAGGAGGACGTGCATGTCCTCGACCGTCGTCACACTTCGTCCCTGTGTCGCCGACCGCCTCCGCCTGACGCGCATCCACACCCGTGCGCGACGCCGTGTCGAGCACGATATGGTAGATCGTCGCGCCCTTGTCGTGCTCATGGCGCAGGAGCTCGTTGTTCTCCGCCGGAGCGTCTCGTCACACGCCCGTGCGATGCCCCACGGCTTCGCCGATGTAGCCCGCCGCATCTACGCCGCGCAGGTAGTCTCCCATGCCGGGCATGACGCCCTTCGGCAGGATGTCCTCCGTGTGCTTTCGCGTATACATCGGGTCGAAGGTGATCCCTCGTAGGTCTTCGTGAACATCTTCTTCTCGAACGGCGCGCCCTTTAGGAGTGCCTCACAGGCGGCTTTCCACCCTCGTCCGTGGGCGGCGTGAATTCATCGAGCGGAACATCGGGAAAATTCTCGACATCCGCCGATTTCTTCAGAAGCTTCTGAAGTTCCTCGTCGCTCGACCGCTCTTTTTCTTCCGGCATAGTACGTCCTCCCTTTAATTTATTCCGAAGGCTCTGTCAGTTCAATGGATGAACTGACATTAAGATAAAAGCAATCTGTGCACGCAAGATTTTCTCCTGTCCATGAAATGCGCTGAGCGCGTAGAAGAGCTACGCGAAAGCGTATTGAAGCCGACAGAGCAAAAAGATAAACGCGCGGAATTGCATTCCTGAGAAAAATCGCTCTGGAGCTTCCACCCTCAGAGCGCTCCCCCATCACGGGGAAAAACGAGAACTGAAAAGATGAGCAATGTTTCCCCAGGAGCAGTGCTCCTTCATCCCTGGGGAAATCTCTGCGCATGTTCCCAGACGTGCACACAGATCTCCGCAGGATCGCGCAGGGAATCGAGCCTTGCAAAGAAAAAGCCCATCCCGCAGCAGCAGAATGGGTCTTTCCGGTATCGTCACCAGTTTCCGTGTGGTTTGGTCGCATCTGCGCCAAACTTTATATCAAGCGAACGAATCCGCAAAAATCTCCATCCCCATCACTCGCAGGTCAATCGGTGATTGTTAATCAAGCAGGTCTCCTGGTTCCAGTTCATCGCCCTTCGCATCTTCCCGGGGACTCCCCCAGTGACTGCCAGCTCGCGCTGACGTGCGAATTTGCTTCCTGATACAGTGGCGTGACCGCTCCGGCTTATGAGATCATACTCTCCCTACCGGATTCCCTATGAAGCATTGAGGCTTTGCTATGCAAAACCTCTGCACTTGATCCAATTTCTATATGTAATTTTTATGGTACGATAGAATAGTACCACTGAAAAGCACTTCTTGTCAATAAAAAGAATCACTGCGTGAATACTTCCACAGTGATCTCTCTTTGTTACCGAGGACGTAGACCTCAACCGATCGTCGTCCGAACTGGATGGCCTCGTCATAGCTCTCCATGCAGAGGTCAATCGTATTGCCGACGATCGCCCCTGCCCGTATCCGCGGCGATTGCCCTCGCCGTAGCCCGGGATGTAGAGCCGCGAGCCGAGCGGGAATGACGTTCGCCGACGGCGACGACACCGCGGCGCGCCGCCATACCGGTCGCCGTGATGCCCGCGCCGCCCCATCACCGGGAGGTAGGCGGATGCGCGCATGGTATACGCTGCGCGGTAGCGGGGAATGCCCCGGCTCACGCGCTCGGCCTCGCGCTCACGCGCGCGCCGCTGTTCCGCCGCCTGCTCATTCTCTGTGAGCTGGATTGCGAGGTGCGCCGTGACCGGTGTCTCAAGCCCCGGGCTCACATCGACCTCGTTCATATTGTAGCCGTACTCTGCCACAACGTCGCCGACGGTGCGTCCGCTCGTCATGACCTGCGTGTATCGCCCCAGAAGGAGATCGTGACGGGTACAGCGCGTCGTACGGAGATCTCCGTCATGACGGCCATCCGCGCCCTCGTGCACCTCGTAGGTGTCCTTTCCGCCGAGTTCGACGCCGAGTTTGGCAAAAATGTCATTGGGCTGCGTCTGCACGGTCATGTCGTTGATCGTCTCTCCGTCAACGTGCACGCTCACGCGGTGCATGTTCTTCGGAAAACCGTTCATCGTGAACCCGCTGGACAGCAGCATCATGCCCGCCAGCGTTGCACAGAGCACTGTGTTCTGCTTCTTTCTCACAAACGTTCCTATGCTTTTCCACTGCATAGAATCCCCCTTTGTTGAGGGCATTTTTCCCACTTTGACCTGAATTTTTCATGAAGAATGGGATATGAGTTAAAATTGAGCGATTTTCTGAGTTCAGTGTCACTTTGATGAAAAACTGCGGTACAGAGCATCGTGCCCATACCGCAGTTTTTGCGGAATCGCTGATAAAATGAAGTCCGTCAGATTGGCGTAGATTTTTCGTCCGAACGAGGTGGAAAACCGGACGCAGAGTGGTGCTCTGTGGAGGATTTTCCGCCGAAGTGCGGGCAAAAAAGATGCGCTAAGATGGCGGTGCTGAATTTATCAGTGCTTCCATTATTTATCCTCTGTGCGACAGGTCTTTCCCCCGCACAGGATCGCCTCGGCGCGCGCAATCTCCTCCGCCGTCGGCACGGGTGTATCCCTGAGTGGGTACGGCAGATGAAGCGTCTCGTATTTGTGCCGCGCCATCGCATGATAGGGCAGCACCTCCACGCGCTCGACCGTCCGCAGCGTTCCGATGAAGTCCGCCAACCGCTGCAGGTCATCCGCATCCGTCGTCCATCCCGGCACGAGCACGTGACGGATCCACATGCTTTTCCCCTGCTCCGATAGGTACCGCGCGAGTGCCAGTACCGGCGCATTGGACATGCCCGTCAGCGCGAGATGCCGCGCGGGGTCGATGTGCTTGATGTCGAGGAGAAAGAGATCGGTGAGCGGCAGCAGCGCCCGAAAAGCGCTGAAGAATGGCTCATCCTCGGTAAAGCGCCGCCCGCCGTGTCGATGACCGTGTTGACCTCCCTGCTCCTTCGCTAGGCGAAAGAGCTCCGTCACAAACGGAGCTGCAGCAGCGCTCGCCGCCGCTGACGGTGATGCCGCCGCGCTCCTTCCAGTACGGACGATAGCGCAGTGCCCTGCCGCAGCACATCCGCCGGCGTGCGCTCCTCGCCGCCCTCTGTCTCCCCACGTCTCGGGGTTATGACAGTAGCGACAGCGAAAGCGGCACCCTGCACAAAGACGATGAAGCGGATGCCGGTGCCGTCCACCGAGCCAAAAGCTCTCCGTGGAGCTGATCCGACCGTTACATCCGGTCATGGAAGGTACGCGAGATCACATCCTGCTGCTGCTCACGCGTCAGGCTGATGAACTTGACCGCATAGCCCGAGACGCGAATGGTGAAGTTCGCGTAGGCGGGATCCTCGGGTGCTCCACGATGTACTCGAGCGTCTCGCGTCCGAATACGTTGACGTTCAGATGATGCGCCCCCTGATCGAAGTAGCCGTCCATCGCGCTCACGAGGTTCTCCACGCGCTCATCCTCGCTGTGTCCGAGCGCGGACGGGTTCATGCTCTGCGTGTTCGAGATGCCGTCGAGGCCCAGTGGTACGGCAGCTTTGCCACCGAGTTGAGCGAGGCGAGCAGGCCGCAGCACTCCGCGCCGTAGCTCGGGTTTGCCCCCGGAGCGAGCGGTGTCCCTGCCTTGCGGCCGTCGGGCATTGCACCCGTATACTTGCCGTAGACGACGTTCGACGTAATCGTGAGGATGGAGGTCGTCGGCTCGGAGTGGCGATAGGTATGACGTGCCTTAATTTTAGAAAGGAAGGTCTTGAGCACCCACTTTTGCAATCTCGTCTGCGCGGTCGTCGTCGTTGCCGTAGCGCGGGAAGTCGCCCTCGACCTCGTAGTCCACGACGATGCGGTCGTTGTAGATGGGCTTTTACCTTTTGCGTACTTGATCGCCGAGAGCGAGTCGACGACATGGGAGAAGCCCGCGATGCCCGTCGCAAACGTGCGGCGCACATCCGTGTCGATGAGCGCCATCTCCGCCGCCTCGTAGTAGTATTTGTCGTGCATGTACTGGATGATGTTCAGCGCATTCACATAGACATGCGCGAGCCAGTCCATCATGCGCTCATACTTCACGATGACGTTGTCGTACTCGAGGTACTCCGTACGGATCGGACGGTAGGCAGGGTCGACCCTGCACGCCCGTCACTTCGTCCATGCCGCCGTTGATCGCGTAGAGCAGGCATTTTGCGAGGTTCGCGCGTGCACCGAAGAACTGCATCTCCTTGCCCGTCTGTGTCGCCGATACGCAACAGCAGATGGAGTAGTCGTCGCCCCACGCAGGCTTCATCACGTCGTCGTTCTCGTACTGGATCGAGCTCGTGCGGATGGAGATGCGCGCCGCATAGTTCTTGAACGTCTCGGGCAGGCGCGAGAGTAGAGGACGGTGAGGTTCGGCTCGGGAGTGCCCATGTTTCTCGAGCGTATGGAGGAAGCGGTAGTCGTTCTTCGTGACCATGTGGCGGCCGTCCATGCCGATGCCCGCCATCTCGAGCGTCGCCCAGATTGGGTCGCCCGAAAAGAGCTCATTATAGGAGGTGATGCGCGCGAATTTCACCATGCGGAATTTCAGCACGATATGGTCGATGAGCTCCTGTGCCTCCGTCTCGGAGAGCGTGCCGCGCGCGAGGTCGCGCTGGATATAGATGTCGAGGAAGGTCGAGATGCGCCCGACGCTCATCGCCGCGCCGTTCTGGGTCTTGATCGCCGCGAGGTAGGCGAAGTAGAGCCACTGCACCGCCTCGCGTGCGTCCTTCGCGGGCTGTGAGATGTCAAAGCCGTAGCTCGCCGCCATCTCCTTCATGCCCTTCAGCGCACGGATCTGCTCCGCGACCTCCTCACGCAGCTGGATGACGTCGTTCGTCATGACCCCGTCGCCGTAGTTGAGGAGATCGCCCTGCTTGAATGCGATGAGATGATCGATGCCGTAGAGTGCGACACGGCGGTAGTCGCCCACGATGCGCCCGCGTCCGTAGGTGTCGGGCAGTCCCGTGATGATGTGGCTGCGGCGTGCCGCCGGATTTCCTCCGTGTAGGCGTCAAAGACCGCCGCATTGTGCGTCTTGTGATATTTCGTAAAGACCTCGTGGAGCTTCGGGCTGACCTTGTAGCCGTAGTTCTCGAGTGCCTCCTCTGCCATGCGGATGCCGCCGTAGGGGCATGAACGCCTGCTTTAGGGGCTTGTCCGTCTGCAGTCCGACGACCTTTTCGAGGTCTTTCAGCGCGGGGTCGATGTAGCGCCGTAGTGCGCCGTCAGCCCAGAGACGACCTCCGTCTCCATGTCGAGGACGCCGCCCTTTGCGCGTTCCCTCCTTCTGCAGTTCCTGCACGCGCGCCCACAGGCGGTTCGTCGCGTCTGTCGGCGGTGCGAGAAAGCTCCGTCGCCATCGTATGGCGTGTAGTTGCGCTGGATGAAGTCACGAACATTGACTTCCTCCTGCCAGACGCCGCCCGTAAACCCATCCCAATTCTTTACTATGCAGCATGATATATGCCTCCTTTGGAAAAATCCCCTTCCAACGCCCCTATCATACGCGCATCGAATACACTTTTCAAGTAATAGACAGCATTGTTGTTTTTTATGGTAACCATAATAAAGTAATATAGGATTTACGCAAGAAAAGGCATGGGCAGTACGCACGCAAACGGTCGTCACTTGCTTCACTAAGGTTTGCTTCAAGTAGTGCCGATGCCCCCATTCACAGAATATCTTGCGGGGTTCACATCACGCCTGCCGCCCCCGCTCCGGCTCCGGTGTCAGGTAGGCGAGGACGGCCGCGAGCGGCAGGGCAAGAACGGAGACGAGGAGCGCGGGTGCGAGCCCGATCTGGTCGCCGAGTGCCGCCGTCGCCGCGACGCCGAGGCTTCCGAGGCCAAACGACATGCCGAGCATCATCCCCGACGCCATGCCCGCGTTCTCGGGGAGTGCCTGCTGTGCCCAGATGATTGAGCTCGGCTGCGGTGCCATCAGCATAAAGCCCGCCGCAAAGAGGACGGCACCCCCAGTACGCCCGCGCTGACATGGGTAAAGTAATAGGGCAGACGGCAGGATACCGAGGAGGAGCGCCCCACGATGATTCTGCGCCCCGAAAGCGAATCAGCGAGGTTGCCGCCGACGAGTCCGCCGACCATGCCGCCGACCATGAAAAATCATGAGAAAGAGCCCCGCTGCGTGCGTATCCTCACCGCTGTGGACAAGGAGGAGCGGGAGGAACGTCCCAAATGCACCGTGTGTCCAGCAGCGCAGCCCCATCGCGAGGTTCAGCGTGATCGTCGTGCGGGCAAAGAGGACGTGCGAAAGCTTCGACGGATGCTGGTGTGTGTTCGGGCAGGGTGGAGACAGCGCAGAGCCCCTGAGCGCAGAAAAAGCACAGCGATCAGGATCGTCGGGAGGAGCAAAAGAGGCAGAGCACGCAGTGGAAAGTAGTCGAGGAAGGCGACAAGAATCAGCGGGACAAACGCCATGCCCGCGTTCCCCCCTGCGATGAAGTAGCTCATCATCCCGTTTCCGCGCCCTCCGCCGCCGTCCGTCCGATGAGCATGGAGGAGCGGATGATACGCCGCAACAGCGATGCCCGTCACGGCGACGACGAGGAAAGAAGTGCCGTATGCGATACGTACCCCACCAGACACATGGGAGCAGCGGCGGCAGGCACGAGCCACGGGAGGAGCGGGCGAAAGTTTCCGCCGATCCATCACGCAGCCAATGACGGGCTGGAGCATATTCGTCGTCACCGACGAGACCATGACGAGCACGCCGCACATCGTCAGGGACAGACCGAACTGCGTCATGAGAAGCGGGAGCAGGATGGGCAGAAAGTTTCCATAGAAATCCACCATCCCATGCTCCCGTCAGAGGCAGTGCCGCCGCATGGCGTATCTCATATTTCATCTCATATTGCCTCCTGTGATTGATTTCCTTGCACAATGCGCATGTTGTAATAATTCCAACAGAACTATATATAATCTAGCAAAACCGCAGGAAATGTAAAGGAGTATTGTCACATGAGAAAATGGGCCGTCATCTATTCGTCCGCCTCCGGAAACACCAAAACGATTGCCGAGGGAGATCGCCAGGGACGGCAGGGCTGACCTCTTCCCCATCCAGACCCCGCCGACGGATCTCTCCGCCTACGAGGTCGTCGCCCTCGGCTACTGGATACGGCGCGGCGGTCCCGACGACCGCATGAAGGCATACCTGCCGCAGGTCGCAAATGCGCGCGTCGTCCTCTTCCAGACGCACGGAACGGATGTCGGCTCAGAGCATGCCGTCACCTCCTTTGCGCGTGCCGCCTATCTCCTCGGGGAGGGCTGCGAAATCCTCGGCACGTTCTCCGCGCAGGGAAAACTCGCGCCCGCCCTCATCGAGCGTCGAAAGAAATCCGATCCCGACGACACTCCGACAGCCCCGAGGCGCAGGAGCGCTGGGTGCGTGCCGCCGAGCATCCAAACGAAGAGGATCGCGCCGCCGCGCGTGAATTCGTCCATAAAATGGAGCACAAAATGGATCTGCTTGAAAAATTTTTGAAGGCACAGGAAGCAAAGAAGCATGTGCACGGATAAGGAAGGCAGCGCAGTCGCTTGCCATCTCCCACACAGAAATAGTAAAATACAAGCAGGATTAGAGTTTCGTGAAATGGAGGGGATTCCAATGAAGTACAGCGTTACATTCACCGCCATCGGAAATTTTTGCACTCGACCTGCTGAAAAACCGCCAGCCTCATCATCTTTGACAGGACGTGCACTATTCCTATGGAGATGTGGTCGTCTCCCCATACAAAGGGGACATTAAACGCCGATATCTGAGCTGGTGATCGCCTGACCATCGCAGAGCATTCCTCACACGGTCTCAGGCGTCGGAGCAGAGGCAAATGCCAATCTGCGTGAGCGGACATGTGACCCTTCATTTTTGTCGAGGAGGGCAGCGAGGCCATTGTCCAGCCCGGCGAGTTTCTCCTCGTCGGCAGGCGGACTTCCGCGCGTCACGGTCGGTGACACGCTCACGATCGCATAATCGAGGCGATGTTTCACCCGCAGAATGTCACGGAAAAACAGCCGGCTGCCATGCGCCCATACGCAAGCACCGGCTGTTTTTCTTTCACACACAAGGGAGGAACGATGGATACAGAGAAGAAACGACAGCTCGAAATGAGGTCATGGGAGACGATCATCGGCATCTACTGCCGCGGCACACCATCGCGAATCGCAGCAGCATGCGAGAGCGATCCATCGCTCTGTCCCGACTGCCGCCGCCTCCTCACCCATGCCCGCAGCCGTATCGCGGCGTGCCCGCGCATGGACGTCAAGTCGTTCTGCTCCGCCTGTCCCGTTCACCGCTACAGCCATGAGATGCGGGAGAACATCCGTGAAGTGATGCGCTGGAGCGGACCTCGGATGCTCCTGCATCACCCGCTCATGACCCTGCACCACATGTGGATTGACTACACGTTCACGACGCCGCGAGAAAAAGGAGCTGCATTCATGAAAAATTCTGCTGATCGCCACGGGCGGCACCATTGCTTCGCGGGAAACGGAACACGGTCTGCGTCCCGCACTCTGCCGCAGACGACCCTGCGCGCCGCGATGGGCTGAAAGACGCCGCTGTGAGACGCTCGACCTCCTCTCCCTCGACTCGACCAACATCGCCCCACCGCACTGGGGCAGATCGCCCGGTGCGTTGCCGACTGCCGCCAGACGACGGCAGCATCAGTATCTCCCACGGCACGGATACCATGGCGTACACCGCCGCCGCCCTCTACTATATGCTTGAGCATATCGACCGCCCTATCGTCCTCACGGGGGCGCAGCGTCGCTCGGCACGGCTAGGCTCGGATGCGGAGGCAAATCTGAGCCTCGCCGCGCGCGCCGCACTCAGCGGACATGCGGGCGTCATGATCGCGTTCGGCGGACGCATCATTCACGGCAACGCCGCAAAGAAAATTCACTCTCGCCGACGATGCCTTCCGCAGCATCGGGCGTACAGAGATCGACCTCGACGCCGCGCCCGTCCCGCCATCTGCGCCCTTCTGTCTGCATGAGACACTGGGAGCGGCGCGTCGCCGTCCTCCGTCTCTACCCTGGGATGTCCCCGACGCCGTTACAGCCTGCATCAAGGCAGGCTGCCGCGGATCATCATCATCGAGGCTACGGCCTCGGCAGCGTCCCCACAGGAGATGCGGAGGAGAGTTTTCTCCCGCCCCTGCAGCTGGCACACGAGGCAGGCTGCACCGTCGTCCCTCACAACGCAGTGCATTGAGGGCAGCGCGGACATCCGCCGCTATGAGGTCGGCGTGCGGGCGGCAGAGCTCGGCGACTCTCGGGCGGCAGCACTCCATCGAGGCACTCTACGCCCTGCTCCTGCAGCGGCTCGCTGAGAGCCCCGCAGGGGACGCCGCTCACCTCTCTCGATGCAGATAGAAATAAAAGAATCTCTATCCTATTATTGAAAATTTTTCTCAAAAACCCTATTGATTTTTCTTTTTCTCATGTGATATATTCTATAAGCTGTCTGAGGAAACATCCTCGGATGTTTCCAAAGCTCTCCTAAAATATAATACACAGCAAAGATAGTCCACAGTGGAGTGTGGGCTATTTTGTGTTATTTTTAACAACAACTCTCCAAGAACAGAAATACTCTATTGACAGCCATGCTATAATAAATCAAAAGGTCAATATCGTGGATCACAGGGAGATGAACCTATGGCAAAAGAACATATCGAAAAAGGATATTATCATCATCGGTGCCGGCATGGCGGGGCTGACTGCCGCGCTCTGCATGCGGGCGCATGAATCTCAGGACGCTCGTCCTCGAGAACTCTGCTCGTCGGTGGTCAGATCGCCACGGCGGCGGATATCGAGAACTTCCCGGGCTTCGAGCGCGTGAGCGGGATGGAGCTGATCGGCACGCTCGAAAAGCAGGCGACGAATTTCGGTGCGGAGATCGACGAGTTCGACCGCATTGAGCGCGTCGATCTAAAGAGTACGCCGAAGATCGTGGAGACTCGAGACGCGCGTCTACGGACGCCCGTCATCATCATCGCTTCGGGCATGAACCGCCGCAGCTTCCCTGCCGCAGGAGCCCTCACTACTTCAATCGCGGCGTGCACTACTGCGAGCTGCGCGATGGGCACACGTATCAGGACAAGGTGATCTCCATCATGGGCGGCGGCAACGCGGCGGTCGATGCAGCGAACTTCCTCACGAAGTACGCCAAGCATCTCTACCTCATCCACCGCTCCCAGCTGCGCGCGCGATAAGTCCTCACAGGATGCGCTCTACGCCAATCCAAAGGTGACGGTCATGCTCGAGACGGAGATCACGCATCTGAATGGCGAGGATCGCCTCACGTCCGTCGATCTCCCGCACAGCGATACGGGGCACGAAGGAGACGCTGCCGGTCGATGCGATCTTTCGTCAACATCGGCGTTATCCCGAACACGGAGCTCTTCAAGGGGCAGCTCGCCCTCACGGAGGCGGGCTACATCCCGGCGGGTGAGGGACTGCCGCACGGAGATCCTGGGGTCTTTGCCGCCGGCGATATCCGTGTCAGGAGATTCACCAGCTGACGACCGCCGCCGCCGACGGCACGACCGCCGCCCTCCACGCGAGAAGTATCTCGCGGGTTTGAAGAAATAGTTATGATGACACGCGAGCTCCACGCAACGCCTCGTTACGCAAGTGATCGCGTGCTTATTCTGTCTGAAATACCCGCGGACTTCTTTAAACGCGCTTCGCTCGAACGAAAGAAATCCGCAGGGGCAGAACGCACACTTTACTCACTTGCTCCACTAGGGTTTGCTTAGGAGCATCGCGCGCTGCATTTTCATTGATCCGTAATTTTCCATAAAACCACTAGGTTGACAATCATATATAGAGGAGGAATTCCCATGATTCAGGTTTTTTCGTTCGACGCGTGCCCGTGGTGCACGAAGGCAAAGAAGTATCTCGACAAGAAGGGCGTCGCCTACAAGGTGCGCGATATTGAGAAGGAGCCCGCCGCCTACGACGAGCTCGTGAAGCTCACGGGCGAGGGCGCATGCCCTGTCATCCTCGCCGACAGCGGAGAGTACGTGCGTGGCTTTGACCAGCCCGCCATCGACAAGCTCATCGGTGCATAAGGAGGATCCCATGGTAAAGGTTTACTCCATCACGGTCTGCCCGTGGTGCACGAAGGTGAAACGCTACCTGAAAATATCGCGGCATCCCCTACGAGGAGCACAATATCGAGCACGACCCTGCCGCTCCTCGCGGAGTGCAAGGCGCTCTCCGGCGACACCATCGTCCCCGTGACGACGGCGGATGGCAGGACTTTTCGCTCAGCTACGACCGTGAGAAACTGGATAAGATTCTCGGGATCACGGCAAAAAGAATAAGAAACTACCGGCGGGCGCAGAAATTTGCGTCCGCTTTTTCTTCTTCACACTTGCCAAAAATTTTTGAACGGGATTAAAATAGGAGGAGGACTGATCTTTCGTTTTGACGGAAATGCGTACATCGCTTTTCCGACGCAAGGAGGTATTGCCATGACCGGTTTGCCACTGATCTTCGCTTTTTGGCTGGCGATCGTCATCATGATCGTCATGATCTCAAAGCTGCGCATTCATCCGTTTATCTCATCATGCTTGTCTCCCTCGCCCCTCGGGCTCGTTGCGGGCATCCCGCTCGTCGATCATAAGCTCGCGGACGGCAGCGTTCAGCACGGTCTTGCGACCGTGATCGGGCGAGGGCTTCTCGAGGGACGTTCACGAGCATCGGCATCGTCATCATCCTCGGAGCGATGATCGGCACGGTGTTGGAGAAAAACAGGCGGTGCGCTGAAGCTGGCGGATATGATGATCCGCCTCAGTCGGCAAGAGCAAGCCTGTCGTCGCCGTACAGCTCATGGGCTGGGTCGTCTCCATCCCCGTGTTCTGCGACTCGGGCTTCGTTATTCTGAACCCCATCCGCAAGGCGCTCGTCCGCCGCACGGGAGCCCTCGGCGGTCTCCATGGCGTTTGCGCTGAGCGCTGGTCTCTTTATCTCGCACGTCTTTATCCCGCCGACACCGGGACCGATCGCTGCGGCGAGCACGCTCGGCATCGGCGACATCTCCTGCAGGTGATCGGGCTCGGTCTCTCTGCTCGATCTTCCCGCTGATCGCAGGCTACTGCTGCGCGCGCTGGATCGGCACAAAGGTACGCAGTCGAAGGACGAGGCGCAGCCCGATGAGGTGACGAAGAGCTATACCGCGCTCATCGCCTCCTACGGCAAGCTCCCTCCGGGTTCAGCACGCTTGCCCCGATCATCGTCCCCATTGCGCCTCGCGGCACTGTCTCTCCATTGTCACCATGGCGGGCGTGACCGGGCTCTCCGGCGAGATCATCAAGTTCCTCGGCACGCCGATCATCGCCCTCGGCGTCGGCATGGCGTTCGCGACGCTGCAGCTCTTCTCCGTCGGACGGTCGGAGGAGTTCTATTCCATCTGCAACGACAGTCCTCGCGACCGTCGGCCCCATTCTTTTTCATCACGGCGGCGGGCGGTGTGCTCGGCAAGGTGATCGCGACCTCCGACATGGTAAAGTACATCTCGGCACGCAGATGTGTTCGGCGGGATGGGGATCTTCTTCCCGTTCCTGCTCGCTGCGGTGCTCAAGACGGCGCAGGGCTCCTCGACCGTCGCTATGATTACGACGGCGGGCATCTGCCCCGCTGCTCACGGTACTCGGCTTCGATACGCCGCTGCAGGCGACGCTCGTCTGCATGGCGATCGGTGCAGGAGCAATGACGGTCTCCCACGCGAATGACCTCGTACTTCTGGGTCGTCTCCGAGTTTAGCGGCCTCACCCCGATCAGGGCTACCGCGTCCAGACGATGGCGCGCTCGTCTCGGCATCGCCACGCATCGAGATCGCTCTTCTGAGCATGGTGCTGCGGTGATGTAACGAGAACGATTGATAGAAAAAGAATGGCGCGTACCGTGATACGTGCCATTCTTTTTTCAGAACGTTCAGTTCATGATAAGCGTTACGTAGAGGTGTTTGCGTGGGTATGCAGTCCACGATTAGCAATCTTCACCGTCTCACTTCATCAGTGAGCCCCTCGTATTTCAGCGTGGCGAAGTAGTCGTCGATGGTCTGCGGGCGTCGGATCAGCTCGATGGAGCCGTCCATACGGCGCAGCAGCTCCGCGCGAGTGGAGCTTTGCATTATAGTTGAATCCCATCGCGCTGCCGTGCGCCCCGTATCGTGGATGATGAGGGATGTCGCCGATGTCGATCTTCGGCAGGGGCGCGGTCAATGGCAACATTTGTCGTTGTTCTCGCAAAGCGAACCCGTCACATCGTAGACGTGATCGGCGGGTGCGTTCTCCCTGCCGAGGATGGTGATGTGATGATAGCCCCGTAGATTGCGGGGCGCATGAGGGTTCGCTGCAGGAGTCGAGCCCGATGTACTTCTTGTAGCGTGTCCTTTTCGTGGAGCACGGTGGAGACGAGCCAGCCCGCATCGCCCGTGATGCCGCGCGCGCTCTCCGTGCGGATGCCGACGTCGCCGAGCCCGGCGGGGCGCATGATCTCATTGTAGAGCTTTTCGATGCCCGCGCCGACGGCGTCGTAGTCGATGCCGTCCTGCTCGGGACGGTACGGAATGCTCGAAGCCGCCGCCGAGGTTGACGAATTCGACGTGGATGCCGAGTTTTTCCTTCAGCTCTGCCGCCAGCTCGAACATGAGACGCGCCGTGAGGAGGAACGCCTCCGTGCGCAGCTCGGCAGAGATCACCATCGATGCGCGCCGAACCGCTTCACGCCCATCTCAAGGGCACGGCGATAGCCCTCGAACATCTGCTCACGCGTGAGCCCAGCCTGCTGCCTCGACGGGCTTGCCGATGATGTCGTTGCCCTCGACGAGGTTGCCGGGGTTATGGCGAAAAGCAGAGGAGGTTCGGCAGACCGGCGTGCTTCGCCATGTAGTCAAGGTGACTGAGGTCGTCGAGGTTGATGACGGCACCGAGCTCGATCGCCTTCTGGAACCCTCGTACGGCGTGTCGTTCGAGGTGAGCATGATCTCCTCGCCCTGAGCGCCCGCCGCCGCAGGATGATGAGCTCGGGAATGCTGCCGCAGTCCGTGCCCGCACCGTCCTCGTGCAGGAGCTGCACGATGCGAGGGTTCGGCAGCGCCTTTACAGGCGAAGTGTTCGCGAAAGCTCGGCGCCCGCGAATGTCTCGCGCAGACGGCGGAAATTCGCACGGATCTTTGCCTCGTCGTAGAGATGAAACGGGTCGGGTACCGCTCGATGAGGCGCAGTGTCTCCTCCTTTGTGAGCGGAAACTTTCTTCTCATTCATATTGTTCTCCTTGGTTAAATCCCTCTTCCCCATCGCTGTGAGAAAGATATATCGATGAAGTTCCGTTATGAGCAATGAAAAATCCTCTGTCAAATGTATCCCTTGACGAGACGGCGCACACTCCCGTATAATCTGGACTATATTTTTGAAGGCGCCGCATCATCTCGCGCCTGCCTTCATTGGAATGATTAAAGGGGTATATCCATGAGATTCGGAGGAAAGCTTTGCGCCTCGCCGCCGCACTCCGTCGGAACAGCACTCTCGGCTCGGCACTCGCGGGCTGCGAGGAAACAACGCAAAGTCTGACGAGATCCGCATCGGCGCAAATTTTGAAATGACGGGCAACACGGCGAACTCACGGTGCGTCGACGCTCGAGGGGCTGAAGCTCGCCATCAAGGAGGCCAACGATGCCGGCGGCGTGGGAGGCAAGAAGATCACGCTCGTCGAGGCAGACAACAAGTCCGAGGCGGCGGAGTCTCGTCAATGCAGCGACGAAGCTGATCTCTGACGATCACGTCCGCGCCATTAGTAATTGGCGACGACGGCAACGTCATCGCTGAGTCGCAGGTCGCGACGGACAACAAAGATCCCGGTCATTGCACCGGATGCGACGGCGGTCGATGTCACCGTCGAGAACGGCCAGGTAAAGCCGTGGATCTTCCGCAGCTGCTTCATCGACCCGCAGCAGGGCGATGTCATGGCAAAGTTTGCCCTCGATACGCTGAAGGCAAAGACGGCGGTCATCTACCCTCGACGATCCGACGGACTACTCCAAGAGCCTCGCACAGGGTCTTTGAGAAGGTCTTCACCGCTGGCGGCAGGTGCTCTCATGACCGAGGGCGTTCCTCGGCGGATCAGACTTCAAGGCGACGCTGACGCGTCTGCGCGAGGCGAATGCGGACGTAATCTTCGTCCCCGCCTACTATGAGGAAGTCGGCAAGATCGTCAAGCAGGCGCGTGAGATCGGCATCACCGCCCCCATCATCGGCACGGACGGCTGGGATGATCCGAAGGTCGCCGAGCTCGCCGGTGCAGATGCACTGAACCATACGTACTTCAGCACGCACTACTCCGACAGCGACGAGTCGGTGCGTCCCTTCATCGACGCGCTATCAGAGGAATACGGCCACATGCCGAACGTCTTCGCTGCTCTCGGCTATGACGCCGGCAGCTCCCCGTCGATGCGCTGAGCGCGCGGGCTCTGACGATCGGGGCACTGCGCAAGGCACTGGAGGCAGAGAGGATCTCGTCGTCGGCACGGGCACGATCACGATGGATGCAAACCACAACCCGATCAAGCAGGCAGTCATCCTCGAGAACAAGGATGGCGACCGCACGGTTGTCGCAAAGATCACGCCGAGCGCAAACTAATCTGCACAGAAGCGTTCAAAGAGCGCATCCTGCGCTCTTTTCATCATCTCAGGGAGGTTTTTCTATGGAGGTACTGCAACAGATTCTGCAGCAGCTCATCAACGGGATTTCGCTCGGCAGCATCTACGCGCTGATCGCTCTCGGCTACACGATGATCTACGGCATCATCAAGCTCATCAACTTCGCCCATGGCGATATCTCACATGGTCGGGGCTTACCTCGGCTTCTGCGCGATTACGCAGGGATTCCCGTCGTGCCGGCGATCCTCATCTCCATGGCGGTCCCGTCCCTGCTCGGCGTCGTGGTGGAGCGGCTGGCGTACCGTCCGCTGCGCCATGCGCCGCGCATCTCCGTGCTCATCACAGCAATCGGCGTGTCCTTCCTCCTCGAGTACGTGATGATGGCGATTGTCTCGCCGACGCCGCGCACGTTCCCCGCCACACTCAGCGATGTGTCGTTTGACCTTGGCGGACTCATCATCAGCGGCCAGCAGCTGCTCATCAGGGGCGTCACTTTCCTGCTCATGCTCATCCTCACCTACATCGTCCGCTCGACGAAGATCGGCAAGGCGATGCGTGCGGCCTCCTACGACACGGGCGGCGCGGCTCGCGAGCATCAACGCGAACCGCATCATCTCGATCACGTTCGCCATCGGCTCGGCGCTCAGCTGCTGCGGCGTACTCATCGGCATCTACTACAACCTCGATCGATCCGCTCGCGGGCATCTGCGCCCGGCATCGAGGCGTTCCGTCGCAGCGGTGTTCGGCGTGCATCGGCATCCCTGCCGGGTGCTGTCGTCGGCGCGGCATCGTCCCTTGGCATTGTCGAGGCGTTTCTCTCGGGCTGGGCTTCTCGATGTTTTCGCGACGCGGCAGCATTTGCCATCCTGATCCTCGTGCTGCTCATCCGGCCGGCGGGTATCTTCGGCAAAAATGTTAAGGAAAAAGGTCTAAGGAGGTGACGATGAACATCAACAGAAAAATGATCTCAAGATGCTCGTCTTTTGCCCTCTTATCTACGCCATCATCATGGGCTGACGAGCGCAGGGCACTGAACGCCTTCTGGCAGCTCAACCTCGTCTTTGCGGGGATCAACATCATCCTCGCAGCAAGTCCTCAACCTCATCAACGGCTACACGGGGCGGTTCTCTCTGACATGCGGGCTTCATGGCGGTCGGCGCATACGTTGGCGTCGTGCTTACGACGAATTTCCACCCTGCCGTTTGCGGCGGCACCCTCGCGGGCGGCATCGCGGCGGGGCTGCTCGAGCGCTCATCGGCCTGCCGACGCTGCGCCTGCGCGGCGACTACTCGCCATCGCGACCCTCGGTCTCGGCGAGATCGTCCGCATCATCATCATCAACGTCCCCATATCGGCGGTGCGGCAGGGTTTAAGGGCATCCCGCATCTCACGAATTTTACGTGGGTGTTCTTCCCTCATGCTCGCCACACTCTACATCATCAAGAACTTTGTGAACTCACGTCACGGCCGCGCCTGCCTTGCCATCCGCGAGAACGAGATCGCAGCGGAGTCCATGGGCATCAACACGACGAAATACAAGGTGCTCGCCTTTACCATCGGCGCGTTCTTCGCAGGTGTGGCGGGCTGTCTGTTCGGACACAATATGTATATTCTCAGCCCCGCGTCCTTCACGTTTATGCGATCGTTCAACGTCCTCATCATGGTCGTCATGGGCGGCCTCGGCTCGATGACAGGCTCGATCGCGGGCGCACTCGTCGTGACCTTCCTCTCGGCGGCACTGGCGAGCTTCCCTGAATCGCGCGCATGATCATCTACGCACTCGCGCTCATCCTGCTCATGTTCTACCGTCCACAGGGACTCTTCGGCTATGTTGAGGTCGGCGATGCAGCCGCCGCCGCTTCTTTCCCGAAGGAGGGAGCGCATATGGCAGAGGATCTGCTCTCAGCAACGGATGTCTCCATGGTCTTCGGCGGGCTCAAAGGCGGTACGCGGACTTTAACATGCACATCAAATACGGCGAGCTGATCGGTCTCATCAGGTGAACAGTGCCGGCAAGACGACGGCGTTCAACCTCTCACGGGCGTCTACCGCCCCGACGACGGCGAGATTCTCTTCAAGGGACAAGAGCATTTGTCGGGCTCGCTCCCTACGAGATCACGGCGCGCGGCATTGCGCGTACGTTCCAGAACATTCGCCTGTTCGGCGAGGCTCTCCGTCCTCGACAACGTCAAGATCGCCTACCACTGCCACTGAACTACGGGGCTCGTCGAGGGCGGTGCTGCGCGTCGGACGCTATCGTTCGGAGGAGGAAGCTCACGGGAGGCAGCCTGCGCCTGCTGAAGATTTTCCACCTCGAGGGCGTGGCACAGGAAAAGGCGAAGAACCTCCCCTACGGTGGCACAGCGTCGTCTCGAGATCGCGACGCGCCCGCGGCACAGCTGGCCCGCACTCCTGCTGCTCGACGAGCCGGCGGCGGCGCATGAACCCGCAGAAACGAGAGGAACTCATGGAGATGATCCGCTGGGTGAAGAAGGAGTTCGGCATCCGATCCTCCTCATCAGGCACGATATGTCGCTCGTCATGGGGATCTGTGAGGCGCATCTACGTCCTGAGTATCGGCGCGATCATCGCGAACGGCGGCCCGGAGGAGATTCGGAAGAACCCCGAGGTCATTCCGCGCATATCTGGGAGCGGAGGAATAATCATGGCAAACGAAACGAATCAGCCCGCAGGGCAGCACGCCCATGCTCCGCATCGCGGATCTCACGTGTACTACGGTGCGATCCACGCGCTGAAGGGCATCTCGCTCGACGTGCATCAGGGGAGATCGTCACCCTCATCGGCGCAAACGGTGCGGGCCGTCCACGACGCTGCGCACGATCTCAGGCTGATCGCACCAGAGCGGTGCCGTCGACTTTGAGGGACAGGCACAGGGCTCGGCGACATGACATCGTGCGCCGCGGCATCTCACAGGGTGCCCGAGCGGCGCATCTTTGCCGATATGACAGTCCTCGAGAACCTCTGAGCTCGGCGCCTTCATCCGCAGCGACAAGGACGGCATCGCGAGCGACATGGAGATGGTCTTTACGCGCTTTCCGCGCCTGAAGGAGCGCATCTTCCAGCGGGCGGGCACGCTCTCGGGCGGCGAGCAGCAGGATGCTCGCCATGGGACGTGCTCCTCACTGAGCCGCCGCGCCTCCTGCTCCTCGATGAGCCGTCGAGTGGGACCTCTCCCTCCTCATCAAGGAGATTTTCTCCATCATCGTTGACATCAACAAGGCTGGTACAACCATCCTGCTCGTCGAGCAGAACGCCAACATGGCGCTCTCCATCGCGAGACCGCGCCTACGTCCTTGAGACGGGACGCATTACGCTCTCGGGCTCCAGCAAAGGATCTCGCGGCGAGCGAGGAGGGTATGCCGAGCCTATCTGGGCGGATAAGAAAGAAGGAAAAACACTGACCCTAAAGCGCGAATATTACAGTATACACAATTCACTCTGCAGGAGGAGCATTATGTTTGTTGCCAACTGCTGACCTAGAACCCCATCACCATCGCCCCGATGTGGGGATCGACGAGGCGGCAAAGATCATGGACAGGGCATTTCCGCCGCCTGCCCGTCGTCAGCACGGAGAGCTCGTCGGCTTCTTTACAAACCGCGACCTCCTGCGCGCCTCGCCTTCGGCGGCGACCACGCTCGACCGCTTTGAGATGCGCACTGCTCTCGAAGATCAAGGTCGCCGACGTCATGCAGAAGAACGTCATCACCGTCACGGATACGACGACGATCGAGGAGGCTGCGCTCGTCGTGGCGCGCGCGAGAAGATCGGCGGTATGCCCGTCCTCCGAGGTCGGCAAGGTCGTCGGCATCATCTCCTCCACGGATATCTTCCGCGCGTTCGTGTCACCGTCATGGGGCTCGACAGCGGCAAGACGCGCCCTCACGATTGCGGTCGCCGACCGCGAGGCGTGACTCCGCGACATCGCGACCGTCCTCGCCGACCTCGACATCAACATCGACAGTATGGTCACCATCCCCCAGCCGAGCGGCACCTACGACATCATCATCCGCGCCGATATTGCGGATGTGGAAACGAGTCAAGGAGCGCCTCGCGGCAAAGGGCTTCTACGGTCAGCCACGTCCACACAGATCGGATAATCTACGCTACAGAAAAACCTGCCATTGGAAACAGATCCGCTTCCGTATGGCGGGTCTTTTCACTCGATCATCACGTCATCCGTTCCGATCAGGATGACTGCATGCCCCCGGAATATCCGTAGAGGCTGCGCCCGCGCTCCGCGCCCTGACGATCGCCGTCGAGAGCATATCCGAGCTGTCCTCTGCCCCCGCCACATCGTTTCCCGTCATCGCATCCTGCGGCGATGAATGACGGTGACGGATCGAGCCCTGTCTCTGCAGGGTCGCCCGCACGCGGATCGACGAGATGATGATAGCGCCGCCCTCGTAGAAAATATCGCTCATCGTCGCCCGAGGCGGAGGGCATGGCAGTCCGAGCTGCACCGTCGCAGCGAGATCACTGCGACCTCCCGCGCGGATTGCGGACGCCGATGCGCCACGGCTCTCCGCATTCACGCCGCACGCGAGTCAGAGCTGCTGCCGAGATCGGCAAGGGCATTTCACTGCACCGCCTGCTGCCCAGCTGCGTGCAATGCCGTCGAGCGCCAGCCTTGATCGAGTGCCGCGGTCGATCTCTTCATCCCCGCACGCGAAGCCGCACCTCCGGATGCTCTCCATCATCAGCGGCAGCGTTCGCAGCTCAAGTGCACGCCAATCGACGCGTGATTGCGCCGCCGCGACCTCCTCCGCCGTCGGCGCGATGCGCGCAGACGCGCCGCATCCAGCTCGTCACGTGTGCCGGGTGACATCAAACGCGCCGTCCGACTGCGTGCCATCTCCTGCGCCAGAGAGAGTGTCTCGCAGAGGTGCGGACGGCACCTCCGTCCACACCGTCCCGCCGTCTCCTCCACACGGGCGAGCACCGCACCGTCTAGCATCCTCTCCTCCGTCGCCGTGAGGCACCGCCAGCCCATCCCGCAGCGCCGCCTGTGACGTGATCTCATCCGCACGCACCGTCAGATGCGCCACCGTCCCCATCACGATCCGCGTCTCCTCCGCCGTCATCGCCCCCGCATCCGCCGGAGGGAGTACCGCTAGCGACAGAAGAACAGTGGGCGGCTGAACAACCGACTGTATCATAGAGATAGATCCGTTTCTTTGCGGCGATATCCTATCGCCAAATCTTCCATCCGGGTGACTCATGCATCCAGATTTCACGAATTCTCCGTTCCTCCTCGTCGGCGGCGGCTGCTTCCTGCTCGACTACGGACTGCTCTACGTTCTCACAGAGTACGCAGGGCTCTACTATCTCCTCTCGTCAGGGGATCTCCTTCAGCGATCTCCGTTTTTGTCAACTACCGCTCTGCCTCATCTACGTCTTTTCACGGCGCATCCGCCGAGACGCGCCGCGCAAAAATCCTCTTCTTCGGCTCGAGCATCGAGGCTCGTCCTCAACCAGCTCCTCGCAGCTGGGTGCTCGTCGACGGGCTCAGCGTCTACTACATGCTCGCCAAGATCATCGCCGCCGGCATCGTCGCACCGTGTGGAACTACGTGCTCAAACGCCGTGCCCTGCGCGGCTAATGGTGCCCCCGATATCTGTATTCAACAACATCCCGCGCGCTGCGCAAGCGCAGGAATGCCAGCATACGGTCGGTTCTGATGCGGCAGCGAACACGCAGCTCCTCCCCGCTCCGGCAGGAGCTTTACTATTCCTCCCTCCACTCCGCAATATTCAGTGAAAGTGCTTCTTTTATCCGAAAAGAAGGTTCTCCCCAAAAACGAAATAGGAAAAATATTATAGAATTTATTTATAATTTGGAATAGATTCTATGTATCATTAGGAGGGAAAGCAATGGCAATGGAAATCTCCGCCGCACGCTTATCAAGGGAACGGCGGCGGCGGGCGTTGTCCTCATGTCCGGTGCCTATCTCGGCTGCGGAAAGAACATCCGGAGCAGGTGCGGCGCGGCGACGTGACCTACGACGTGCTCGTCATCGGCAGCGGCGGCGGGGATGCGCTGCGAGGCGCAGCGGCGCAGAACAAGGATCTGAAGGTCGCTGTCCTGGCGAGCTTCGTCCCAACGCGCTCAGCATCGACGATGGCGCAGGGCGGCATGAACGGCGTGACGGCGTCACCGATCCCAGGATAGTGTCGAGTCGCACACTCGACACGATCAAGGGCGGCGACTATCTCGCGATCAGGACGCGGTCGAGTATTTTCGCGGAGAACGCGGGCAAGACGATCTACGAGATGGACTACATGGGCTATCCGTACAACCGTCAGAAGGACGGTCACTTCCATCAACGCAAGATGGGCGGCTCATCCTATCCGCGTGCGGCATACTTCGAGGATCGTGCGGGACACGCCGCAGGGTGCACGCACTCTTCGAGCAGTGCCTCGCACAATATTGACTTCATCTCCGGTGCCAAATGCCGAGATCAACGCGGCGGATGCCGGCAAGCTCGCGGGCATCATCGCAATGGATATGCGGTCGGGCGACCTCATCGGCATCCCCGCAAAGGCTCATCATCATTGCCACGGGCGGCTACGGACGCGCCTACTGGGTGCGTACCCAACCCGTGCACAGCTCGACGGGCGACGGCATCGTCGCAGCGCATGAACGTTGGCATCCCGTTCAGGGATCCAGATGGTGCAGTTCCATCAAACAGGCTCCTCCGTCAGTCAGCGTTCTGCTCTCGAATCCAGCCGCTCCGAGGGCACTAGCTCTTCAACAGAGAACGGCGGGCGCTTCTGTCGAAATACGCCCCGGAGAAGATGGGGCTCGCGACGCGCGACATCGTCGCACGTGCGCCATCGCCACGGAAATCGAGCAGGGACGCGGTATCGGCGAAGGTCGACCGCCGGTGTCTCACGCTGCTTTACAAAAATCCCAGCGAGCGCATCCACGAACGCCTCGAGGCGGGTATATGACCTCGTCGAGCGTTTTGCAGGCGTTGATATTACAGAACCCGTTCCATCAGTCCGACCTGCCCTACTTCTCCATGGGCGGACTTGAGATGGCTCGACTACAAGACGGGCGCGACGCGCATCGGCATCTTTACGGCGGGCGAGTGCAGCTGCGTCTCCGTCCACGGCGCGAACCGCCTCGGCGCAAACAGCCTCTCCAGGTGCTTGTCTTCGGCAGAGACGGCAGGCGAGGTGCCTCTGTCTACGCCAAGGAGCATCACAGCTACGAGGGCGGTCGGGATCAACTCGCCGCCGCGTGCGTCAAGCTGGAAGAATCACTTTGACAAAGCGTAACCCGCGTCCTCACACGACGAACCGCACGGTTCCCGAGATCCGTGACGCCATGGTCAATACGATGTGGTACAAGGCGGGCGTCTTCCGCGACGGTTGCGCAGCTCGAAGCGGCATCAAAGAACTACGCGCACTCGAGGGAGGACTACAGAACTGCTATGTCGGCGACAGCTCCCATGTCTACAACACAGCATTCGAGGCAGTATGTCGAGCTCGACGACCTCCTGCAGATCTCCATGCGCATCGTGCAGGGCGCGGCGGCGCAAGGAGAGCCGCGGCGAGACACTCGCGCCGCGATTTTCCCGAAGCGCGACGACGTGAACTTCCTCAAGCATACGCTGATCTACAAGCAGCCGGACGGGAAGTACACGGCAGAGTACCAGGATGTCGTCATCACGAAGTATCCGCCGAAGGAAAGGAAGTATTGACATGGACGTAACACTCAAAATCCATCGCTATGTCGAGGGCAAATCGTGGGTGGACACGTTCACCGTGCCAGCGCTCCACGGGGCTCACCGTCCTCGGCGCACTGACCTACATCAAGGAGCAAGAGGATCCGACGCTCTCCTTCACCTGCTCCTGCCGTTCGAGCATCTGCGGCGCGTGCGCCGTGCGCGTCAACAGCAACGCCGAACTCTCCTGCGAGGTACTGATCGACGACCTCACGGCACGCTATCAGAGCGACGCGCTCACGATCGAGCCGCTCGGCAACTTCCGCGTCATCCGCGACCTCATCGTCGACTGGGATCCAAAGTACGCGCGTCTCAAAAAGGTAAAGCCCTCCCTCCATCCAAAGGACGAGTTCACGGCAGAAACGGGCTGTCTCCAGTCCCCCGAGGGACTTCAACAAGTACAAAAATACGCAGGCTGCATCCTCTGCGGATCCTGCGTCTCCGAGTGCAATAAAAACGCGCTGAATCAGGACGACTTCCCTCGATCCATTTGCCTTTGTCAAAGCGGAGAAACTCGTTGCCGACTCGCGCAGCAAGAGCCCCTGAGGAGCATCTGAAGGCGGTCATCGAGGCCGGGCTGTGGCGCTGCTTCAACTGTCAGGAGTGCACGGCAAAATGCCCAAAGGGGCTCGACCCCGCCGGTGCCATCGAGAAGCTGAAGGCGGAGACCTTCAAGCATCACCTCGACGACAATGTCGGTGCACGCCATGCAAAGGCGATCTACGACGATATCCAGACCTCGGCACACTCGACGAGTCGAAGCTCAACATCAAGTCCGAGGGCTACCTCATGTCAAGTCTGCGCCTGCCGATGGCACTGCGCCTCGCGAACGTCGGCAGAGTGGATCCGCTCGCCAGCATCCGTCAACCCCGACATCAAGACCATCGACGCCATTGTCAAGGCGAGCAAGCGCCGATAAGGAGGACGCATAATGAAGTACGCACTATTCCAGGGCTGCGTCCTCGACGGCGCGGCAGCCGAGACATATACCTCGCTCAAAAGGTCTGCGAAAAGCTCGGCATTGAGCTCGGAGAATTCAAACTGGACGTGCTGCGGCGATCCCACGGGCAGGAGGCGTGAACGACCTCGCCATGCTCGCCATAAACGCACGCAACATCTCCATCGCGGAGAATATGGGGCTCCCATCCTCACCGTCTGCAACACCTGCACCCTGCAGCTGCGCGCGGCGAAGTACCGTCTCGATCACGAGCCGGGCGCAGAGGATAAGGTGAACGCCATCCTGAAGGAGGCAGGACATCCATACGCATATCAGGGGACGAGCGACATCACGCATTTTCCTCTGGGTACTCGATGAGCATCCGAGGTGCTCAACGGAAAGATCACGGATGCACTGAGAGGGGACAAAGGTCGCCTGCTACTGGCTGCACATTCTGCGCCCGAAACCGCAGATGAACTATGAGGAGGGCGACTATCCTGAGTCCTTCAGAGCGGCTCAGTACGCCGCCTCGGTGCGGAGCCCGTCTGGTTTGATGCGGGGCGCAAATGCTGCGGCTTCCACGCGCAGTTCACCGCCGAGCGACGTACTGACCGTCACGGGACAGATCGCCGCAAGTGCGGCGCATGCACAGGCCAATCTCATCGCAACACCGTGCCCGCTCTGCCAGATGCAGCTCGATATGCGCAGGCCCGAGGGGCGTGATGCCGTCCACGGTGAGACCGATATGCCCATCCTCCACCTACAGCAACTCGTCGGGCTCGCACTCGGCATGACACAGGAAGAGATTGGCTTTAACCGCCACGTCTTCGGCCGCAATAAGTTGAAGGTCGGCGCGTAATCACACTTTCTGCGCGCAGGAAACATACAAATAGAATTACCCCCGATCACGTGCGTCCTACTGCGACGCAGCCATTGTATACAGCACAACGGAAAGTGTCGTGATCGTGGGTATTTTTCATTTTATTCCTACATAATCAAAAATTTAATGATACGAAATAAAGGGAAATTGTCTATTATAATAGAATATAGACTGTGAATTCACTCTTATAAAAATTTGATTCAATAAATAAAATTGTCTTGCTATTTTTGTCTGTTTTTGCGTTACACTGAGCTCAAAAAGAACGAACGCTACATTGAATCGCAGATATATGAGCGTTTCTATTTTTCATCTGCGTAAAGGGAGTGAATATCATGTTTCTGGAGGAGCGTCAAGAGCTCATCGTCCGCATGGTGGAGCGCGACAGCAGGTTACAGGTCAAGGAGCTCAGCGCCAAATTCAAAGTCACCGAGGACTGCATCCCGCAAAGGATCTCAGGTCACTGGAGCGGCAAGGACGCCTCAGCGCACCTAGGCGGCGCCGTGAAACTGACCAAGCGTTCACGCGATCGAGGTAAGCCGTCATCGTCACATGGATGTCGAGGCAAAGCGGCGCATCGCGCAGAGCAGCTGTCTCTCATCCACGACAAGGATATGGTCTTCCTCCGGCGTGTCACGACAACCTTGCTACTGCAGAACTGCTCGCGAAGAGCGACCGTGATTTGACTGTTGTCACGAACATGGTCGATGTGCTCAGCGTCCTGGCACGCAATCCCCGCATCGACTGATCTTTGCGGGCGGGCAGATCAACCGCGGACGTGACGGATTCTCGGGGTGGATGACGCAGGACTTCATCGAGGCTGAAGCCCGATATTGCCTTTGTCGGCGCCGTGGGCGTCAACGTCAAGGCAAAGCAGTGTCTCCACCCACGACATCGACGACGGACTTAACGAGCAAACCATCATCGCACGCAGCAAGCGTTCCTGCGTACTGAGCGGGCGCGCAAAATTCGCTGCGGACGGCAACTATGACTATGCACCGCTCAATTCCCTGTCGGGGTTCGTCACGGATACGGAACCACCATCCGATATTCGTGCCGCTGCGCAGACCTGGGGTTGATGTCGTACTTCCATGTACTCTCATTGATCGGACAGAACCGAGACGGACTTGCCGTCTCGGTTTTCTTCAGAAAATATAGGGTGATCTTAAGTTTGCTAGCAGAGCACTGCACGCTGCAGGGTGAATAACCTCGATGAAGGTTTGGAAAAACCGTAAGCACTGAGAGAAACGATTGATTGATTTGCTGAAACGCACTGACGCTCTGCCCGCGGTACTGCGGCGTCGACCGCACGGCGCAGGCGGGGCGCGGGTTCTGGCGGCGCAGGGCGGCTGGCACGCGTTGCGCGCACGATGCTGCACACATGGGAGGAACCCTGCCTCGTGGACGCACGGCGCAGGGCGGTGTTCTTCGCCCACTGCACATCCGCTGTGTCTCTACTGTCAGAACCACGAGATCAGCCACGAGGACACGGCAGAGATGACGGAGGAGGAGCTTGCGGCGGCGTTTCTCTCCTGCAGACGCAGGGGCGCCGCAACGCTCGATCTCTCGTGACACCGACGCACTACACGCCGCAGATTCTCACTGCACTCGCGCGAGGCACGATCAGACGAGGCTGACCCTCCCTGTCGTCGGATACGGGCGGCTATGGGGACGGAGGAGAATATCGCGCCTCGCGGGCGCGGTGGATATCTACCTGCCCGATCTCAAGTACAACACAGAGGGGAGAGCGGACGGCTCTCTCTGCCGCTCCCGACTCACGCAGCGGCGGCGTTTTCCGCGCTCCGTGCATGGTCGAGCAGGTCGGCGCACTGCAGTTTTGACGCGGATGGGCGTCTCCTGCGCGGCGTCCTCGTCCGCCATCTCGTCCTGCCGGGACACCGCCGTGAGAGCATCGCTCTCGTGCGGCGTCTCTGGGAAGGCGTTCGGTGGGCACGCATACAGCTCAGTCTCATGCGGCAATACACCCCGCTCTATCGAGCGGCGGGTTCCCGCCGCTCCACCGCCGGCTCACGACCTTCGGTACAGGTCCGTCGTCGATGCCGCACGCGATCTTGGCATGACACAGGTCTACGTGCAGGGCGCGCGGAGGCGGTCGGCACAGCGTATGTGCCGGTTTTGAGACAGTAAAGCGGTGTGCCCCCACCACCGCAAGCGCCCCTCCCCGTGATCACAGGGAAGGCTTTCGGCAAGCCACCCTCACCGCAGGGCGCGTGCCATCGCCTTGCAGAAAATCGACAGGAAGCATCGTTGCGGCGAGGAGGAAGCGAGACGCAGCCGCCCCGGATGGATGGGCGTGCAGCTGAACATCGCACCGATCCATGCGCCGATCTCATGCGGGAGAAGCGGTGCATTGATGATGGCCGCCATGATGAGAACGATGCCGCCCCAGACCCGCAGGAATCCCGGATTTGCCCCGAGATCGCGGAAGATGCCGAAGCCGCCCGACCGCACGTTAAACCCGTTCATCAGAGAGGCCAATACGAACAGCAGGAAATACGCCGTGTACTGCTCCGCCTGCCCCGCAAAGCACGCGGCAAAAATCGGCTGCGTAAGGAAGGCAAAGCTGAGCAGCACGAGCCATGTCCCCATCCAGAGAATCTGCGCCGCCATCGCGGGGCTGATGATGCTCGCATCGCGGCGACGCGGCTTCTCGTGCATATAGCTCTCATGGGCGGGCTCGTTGCCGAGCATGAGTCGCCCGAGGCTGTCCGCGGCAAGGTTGATGAAGAGCAGATGCGTCACGCGCAGCGGTTCCATGATGCCGAAAAATGGCGCAAATGCACTGACGACAACGGCGGCGATATTGATGACAAGCTGAAAACGGCAGAACTTCAGGATGTTGTTGTAGATTGTTCGCCCATAGAGAATCGCATCCCTTGATTGAGCGGAAATTATCGTCGAGGATGACGATGTCGCCCGCATCCCGTGCCGCCTCCGTGCCGCTCCCCATCGCAAAGCCGACATCGGCGCGCCGCAGAGCGGGCGAGTCATTGACCCCGTCCCCCGTCATGCCGACGACGATTCATCTGCTGTGCGAGGGCGCACGATGCGCGACTTGTCCGTCGGCAGGGCGCGTGCAATCACGCGCAGCTGCGGCAGGACGCTGAACGGCAGCATCGTCCATCTGTGCGAGGTCACTGCTCGTCAAAACAGCTCCCCGTCCGCACGCAGGAGTCCCGCATCTCGAGCGATTGCGACCGCCGTCTCACGGCGGTCGCCTGTCACTCATGACAACCTGGATGCCCGCCGCCTGCACTTCGGCGATCGCCGCACGCGCCTCGGGGCGCACATCGTCGCGAATCGCCGCAAAGCCGATGAGCACCGTGTCCGCATTCACCTCATTCGTGCGGAATGCCGGGGCAGAATACCCGAACGCAAGGACACGCATGCAGCGCGCGGCGTATGTGTTGATCGTCTCCGTCAGGGCGTCAGCATCGTAGGGCACGACATTGCCAGCCGCATCGAGTGCATACTGTGCGCGGGCGAGGAGCACCTCAGGTGCCCCCTTATGAACAACAATGCCGCGTGCGGGCAGCTCTGCCTGACTGAATTTATTCACCGAGTTAAACGTCTGCCGCTGCCCCTGCTGGATGTCTCATCCACCCGCAGAGCGCGGCAGTTCTTTTCCCCAGGGGCGTCGCATGACCGCCTGATCGGTCAGTTTCCGCCGACGACGATCCCTCTCATCATACATGGAGGCGGTGTTTCTGCCGATGGCAAGCCGCAGCTGTGCCGCGAGCGCCGTCTCCCCGCAAGGAGATCGGCGCCGTAGACCGTCCCATCCGCCGTGAAAAACTCGACCACCGAGAGCCGTCCGCCCGTGATTGTCCCTGTTTTATCGCTGAAGAGGATGTTCAGCGCACCCGCCGTCTCGATGCCGACGGCGCGGCGCACGAGCACGCCGCGTGAGGGCATGCGGCTCGTGTTCTGCATCAGGACGATGGAGATCGCGAGCGGCAGCCCCTCAGGCTACAGCACAGACGATGATGAGGATGGCGGGTGAGACCGCCTCGATCACGTCCAGGAACCTGTCCCCAGCCGAGGGAGGACGCAGGCCTCGATGCCGCCCGCGCGCTAGGGTGAAGAGACATCATGTAGAGGCGCGACGATCACGATGCCCGCGATATGCCGAACGCCGGGATCTGATCGGCGAGCTTGGCAGTTTACCTGCAGCGGAGACGCGGGCTCACGCGCCGCATCTCCGACGCCATCTGTCCCATCATGGTCGCGGTACCGACGCGGCACACCTGCAGTATGCCTCGCCGTCAAGACGACGCTCCCGCGAAAGAGCGTCGTGCCATCGACAAAGGTATCCCCCGTCGTCTTCTCCAGAAATACAGCGCCGCATCGGCGCGCTTATGGCACTCTCCGTCTCGCCGTTCAGTGCTGCGTTGCTCACACGCGGGTCACCTGAAATAGTACACCGTCGGCGGGGATCTTGTCGCCCCCTGCAGGATGACGGGTCGCCCACCACGATCTCATCCACAGGCAGGACATGGAGTCCCGCCGTCGCGCGCAGTTTTGCCCTATGTCCTTTGCCGTGCGCGCGCGCAGCTGCATGGTATTCGTCGTCGCTCGTCACGCCCCGTCCGCGCGGTCACCGTTGCCACGATGAGCACCGTGACGATCGTGCCGACCGGCTCATAGATCTCCGCATAGCCGACGAAGTACATCGTGACCATCAGCGCAACCATCACGAGCAGAATGCGGATCATCGGATCGCGGAAGGTCTCCAAAATGCCTGTCCGAAGGTCAGCCGCGCCGGCTCCGGCAGGGACGTCGCCCCCATGGATGCGGCGCGATGCCTCTGCCTCCGCCGTTGTCAGTCCTCGATGCGTCAACGCTGTTCTCCTCCCGCTGCAGCGCCGCCTCACAGCGGCAGACGATCATCTGCGCACGGCGCGTACGAAGATACGCGATCAGGTACGCACTGAGCACAAGTGCCAGTCCCTCGCTCTACCCATCCGCCGTAAATCGGCGCGACAAAGATCACAAAGGCTCACCAATGCGACGTGCGGGCTCCTCCCACGATGCGTTGGAGCGTTTCTTCACGGCGATCTCAGCGGCCGCCGCGATACGGCTCCGCCAACGCGTCAGCCAGAGCACAATGCCCGTAACGATCATCGCTGCCGTCATGAGGATCAGCAGCCCCAGAAAACCTTTACGGCGAGGCTCATGATTGTGGATGTGGATGTTCAGGAAGAATGGTGCCGCCTTCATCCACGCCGGCACGGGGACGGTAAGCGGTGTGCCGCCGCCCGCCGGAAGATAGGTCTGCTCCCCCAGTACAAAGTCCGTCGCACGCACGGGTGGATCTGCGGTCTGAAAGACGTAGAAGGATATGACGCCGTCGGCAGCTGCATCGGAGATCACGTCCCGCCCGGGACGGCTCTCCTCGACGCGTGCCAGTGCATCTGCGGGACGGAGTGTCTCCGCCCGCTGCTCCTGCGCGGCAAAATGCTCCATCGCCGCAATATGCGCTGTGCTGTGATAGTCCCGCATCCCGACGGAGTAGAGGACGATCACGATTCCGCTCACACGCATGACCGTCGCCCATGTTCCCGCAAAGATCGACGTGATCTTGTGCCAGTCCGACCAGAACACGCGGCTGGTCTTGCGCCGATGTGTACCGAACGCCATGCTCTTCATCATCGGCGAGATAGAGATAGATGCCCGTCACGATGGAGATGACCGGAGGGCACACATCAGGGCGAGAAAAAGTCACGCCCACCCGTATCCATGCCCATGCGGACGTGCAGAATGTGCATCGTGGTGCGTGAGATCTGCACCCCATCATGGCGATAGAGCACGCTCCGTGCGATCAAATGCCGTATGTGTGCGCACATCGTACATGATCTGCTCGCCGCCCATGCGCATGTAGGAGCGTCCGCGCGCACTGCCGCGCTCCGCGACGCGGAAATGGGCGTTCCATCGTGTCGTCCGGCGTCACCGCCAGAATATCCTTCGTCGGATACGCCGCACGCACCGCCGCCTCTCCCTCGGGCGGTGCCTGCCAGGCTCCGCCATCGGCATGGGCGCCCCCTCTCCGGCATGTTCACCGTGTTCCACGCATTGATCTCCCCGCGAAGAGGGCGGCAGTCCCACGTCAGCGTCGCAGCAGCAAAGAGCGCACTGGATCAGACTCACCCACTGATGAACGGCATAGATTTTTCATCATTTCCTCCTCTCCCAATGGCTGCATTATAGCACATCTGCCGAAAAGGAGCAGGGAAAAGATGGGGATGCTGAAATCCTCCTGACCATCCTCAGCAGCTTGTCGCAGGAGGAGGCACGATCCATAACAACAAGTACGAAAGGGCGAAATGCCAACCTCATGTGACGGAAATCATGAAGCCTTTGTCAGGCATTTAATCAGTTGGTGACGGAGGAGGAGATTGTCACGAACGCGCGGCTCGTGAGGCAGACGCTATCGCGACACGACACCTCATGGAGGAAAAATCAAACTGCAGCAGGAACTGGCGGTACTTGTAGAGATGACGGAAAAATGTCGAGAGAACGCCCGTGGCTCAGAGCCAGGAGGAGTATCAGCGCAGCTACGAAGGACTCGTAGTGCATACGATGTCGCCAAGGCTCGGTTCGACGGTGCTTTGAGACCATCTCGCTGCAAGAAGCGCAATCAGCAGTTGGCAGTGTTCATCAAGAGGCTCAAAAACCGCACCGAGCCTGTGGCGGTGCGAGACAGCCAGCTCTGGGCGGGCATGGTGGAATCGTGACCGTGGGCGTGACAAGGGCGTTGAGTGTGTTTTCGAGATGGGACGGCAGTGAGAGTGTAACAGGGGGATGAATGGAGGAGTTTTTCAAAAAGAGTTGAAGTCTTTTGAGAATTACTGATGAAAATGAAGGGGTTCGCGCTCTAATTGCGGGCGTATGTCGACGGTGACATCGTACAATACGACACCCGGTGCACCTGTCCGAACTTCGCCCATGTCAGTGGATTGACTTGATTGCTGGTTGAGCGAGGAAGAACAGCTTTCCCCCGTGCGGGCGAGAATGATATCCTCCGGGACAGTTTCTGTGAGCAGACGGTGACGGCAATCTCTGCCGTTTCATTCCATAGGACAGCTTGGGACTGTTTTCCGTGAGCCCTCTTTGCTGCTGCGGCTTTTGGATGGAGAAAAGACCACAGGATGTTCGGAAAAGCTGTGTTTCCGGCATTTTGATGCTGTCGTTAATGTTTTGCTGTGCTGTGGTGTCAACAAAAATGGATACTTCGATGTCGGAAGGTATGATCGTTTATGAGAGAGAGCAACAGTGGAATTTTCCATGTCCGTGCGAAGCGGTGGTCTTTCCACGGCATACCCATATCGTATGTGCGTGTGCTGCTTCTAATTCCGCCAATGTTTTGATGGAAAGGCGTTCATATCGGTGAAGTAAATAGCATCGAAAGGTCAGCAGCATCCTTCTGCCATGGAGGCTGCTCGTACCGGGCGCGAGATCGTTCAACGCGCGAGCAAGCGGGCGATGTCAAGATCGCTCTTTGTCTCTCCACACGGCGGTATGACGGTGTATTCAGTCCGCCCCGGGTGGTGACGATTGTCGAATTTGCCGTGATTGGCTGCCATAGTCCCGCACACGAAATTCAGAATCGAGGGCGGGTATGTTACAGCGAGGAAGAGTTTTATCGCTACTCGAAATCAAATGCTGTATTTCGGAAGAAAGATTGCTGCGGTCAAGAGTTTAGGCCGGATGAATGCTGAGGTGAGATCTGCCCGAAGAATACAGAGATGTCCCTGCTTTTCGTGCCGCAGGAGAGACCGGGGCGGGGATGAAATCGTCTTCCGCCATATTTTATGGGAGCAGTCGGCCATTTTTTGAAAGACATGAGCGACATCTTCCTGTTCTGCCAGCGGCGACGAGAACGGCGGCATCGGCGCGCGAAGATCGTCTGGGCAGAGATATTGAGGTCGATGCCTGTCGCCTGCTTTTATGCCGAGGATGTTCAGGTGATGCTGTCGGCGGATATCAAAGCTCGATAGATGCTTTTCCTTCCCCATGCTTAGTACGAGTACTTGCGTGGATACCTTCGTCGCTGAGCAGGAAGTAGTCAAGGATATGATTGGAACTGCAGCGGATGGCCGTCCAGCGCGAATTGGCGCTCCGGGTAGACGGTTTCGTCGCGCCGTTCCGCAGCAGGATTTTTCGTAATGTCGCGCAGGCCTGCTACATCGTATAGTCCGCCAAATTCTGCTGAAGCGAGTTGTTTGAGGGCTTTGGAAGTCATCGCCGATGGCGACGATGCAGACATCAAAGTTAGGATGTGCAGAGCGCAGAAAAGTCGGCATTGGTGCTGTCGGCGATGAGTGCGTTCGTCGACGGCAAATGCTGTTTACGCGATCTTCGTCGCGGTCGACGGCGGTGACTCGTGCTGCATGTCGTGCAGCTTTTCTGCAATGTAGCGGGCGAAGCGGCCAAGTCCGATGACGGGATGGATTTTCATGATGTTCCTCCCTATCCGATGGTGATTCAGTTCTTCGGGCGCGGCCGGGTCTTGTCTGCCTGGCGCATGGGCGGCAAAAGATGACAGCAGTGGGACCTCCGATGCTCGAGAGAACATCAAAAGCTCATCATGACGTATTTGGAAAGCGGCCCAGATCGTCTGGTAGCCGCCCTGATGGAAAGGCCGACGGTTTCCCCAGCACCGCAGAAGCCGTCTCACCGGCGCTGTCGATCAGGCGTATGCCGTCAAATGGCGAGTTAGAGCAGTACGCTGCGCGAAGCGGCAGGAGATATCAGCTAGGGATGGTGACGGCATGACGCTGCTGTGTCCAGCGGAGGAAAGACGCCGCCGCAGGCTGAGTCGGATCGCTTCTTGAGGCGGAAGGTGGCGATCGCGATGGCAAACAAGGTGGCGCTGTTGTTGGCTTGATGCCGCCTGCTGCGGTGGAGACCGGGCTTGAGGCCACGCCGACGAGGCATCAAAGGCGATGAGGGCAGCTCGTCCACGTTTCGCCGTCAAAATCCTTGATGTCGATCGTGTTGTCGCCTGCGGTGCGGGTCGTAACGGATTGAAGAAGGGAGATCAGGAAGTGTTCGCTGAGGGACGTGCTACAGGATCGAGGTTCGAAGAAAGCAAAGCGGAATCGGGATGAAGAGCCGCACGTCGTCATCAGGGCGATCTTGCTGCAGGGGTGTCAGCATAGCAAATTTCCGCGGTTCAGACTGGATGTCCGCGATGGTGAAGCCAAGTCCGCCGGCGATGATGAGGAAACGTGACCGTGACGTTTACGATAGGATCGCAAACGAAATCCGTACATCAGAAATTGCCGAAGAGATCAGAAGCTTCGTGCCATTGCGAAAGGGATAGAGATGGAATGAAGAACCACTGAAGTAATGCGCGTAAAGGCCGACTTTTTGGCAAAGGAAGGGGCGAGAGGGCGCCGAGAGAAATTCAATGAAGAAGTCAAAGCGCAAAATGAAGTAGAGAGCTGGTACGATGCCGCCAAGCTGCGGAGCGGGGCAGCGTCTTTGAAGGCTGCGCTGCATGAGACCGATGCGCTGCTGAAAGGACGGCGAGGAAGACAACGGCGACCATGCCGACGCCAGAAGCCGCCGACCTGAGTCATGGCGAGGATGACGGGCCTGACCAGCGTCAGTATGCAGCGGTGTCTGACGGTCGTAAAGACTGGTCGCGCAGCTGGCAGAAAGCGGAGGTGAAGAGCGCATCGGAAAAGGCGCGCCTATCGCCGTTGCACCGTGGCTTCGAGGCGGCATCAAAAGCCGGTGCCGCAGAAGATCAAACAGAAAACTTACAGATGATGATGATGATGCGGGAAGGGCGAGGCCTTTGCAAGACGCATGATAATGTTCATAAAAACCTCGATTTAAAATGGCAGCTTGCTTTGAGAACTGGCTTCTGCTGCTTGCTGGTCGCTTTTCATTGTAACTCCTTTTGTATTCGTGCAAGGAAGCGATTTATGCCATAGGCATCGCCGTGTTTGAGGTGTCTTTCTTTTTATGAGTATCTTGCCAAACAAGGGCGTGTCACTGTGCTGTGTGTGTTCGTGTTTTTGCACTAGTCAACAAAAACTGGACTACCTAAAATTAGTCATTAGAATTGAGATACTGTACATGATATTCATCGAGATGCGATGATACACAGACCTAGGCATGACCTCCACTCAAAGGACACGTATCAAAGAGCCGCACCTTCGTGCTGGATCCCGTTCGTCTCCTGCTCACGTGTTCCTCAGCAGATGGATCTTACGCCGCTTTACAGGAGCTTTCGGCGTGCGCGAGCGGAATCTCATGTATCACCGCATCGGCTGCTTGCCATCCTCATCTGTACCTCGCCGACATCGAAATCTACAGTTCCACGCCGCATCACAGGAGGGTATGCACCTGAGGACATCCACTTCATGTATCTGCTCGAGGGGCGACGCGGATCTGGCCATTTACCCGTTTTGCAGCGGGATCACTTTTCACTCGCCATGGAGATTCTGGCTTCGATGATAGCACAGTTTCTTCCGTCCACCCAGGAGCCATCTCGTTTGAGAACCTCTTTGTCGACGGCACAAAGATCAAAACGGTTGCGAGGCAAGTACACCTTCGTTTTTGGAAAAAGGCGACATTTGCGAGCCGTACCAGCTCATGGAGGAAACTCGACACCTTTCTTGCCGGCGTAGAAAAAGTGTTCGGTGTCATGCGCTGCGTCTGAAATCACCTCCACCATCTGGAGGCTTGTCTGCGCCGGCGTTTGGAAACGCATCCAAAGAGTGGGGCATGCATCTTCGTTTACACAGGGCGGAAAACCTTGAAAAGGGCCGTGCTGTCAGCATACCCTGGAGATACTGGACTCTTACCTCCAACCGTCTGAGCTCCTGAAAGCTGCACATCTGCCGGGGATCCCAGCAGCTCCAGGCGGACGATGGGGCACGACCTTTTATGCGGATGAGAAGAAGATGCCATGAAAGAACGGGCAGTTAAAGGCAGCATGCCATCTGCAATATTATGGCACGTGGGCAGCCTTTATCGTACGCGTGTTTTG
>BNJS01000792.1_pt1 | contig 54424 bp, 70 predicted proteins | sample 8540461 | NCBI WGS metagenome assembly BNJS01 (sample SAMD00202454, study PRJDB9452) | human saliva metagenome | isolation source: human saliva | place: Japan
TAACTTCAACAAGGGTTCGAATCCCTTATTCTCCGTACTAGAGAGCTTTTTGAGCTCTGTGTGGACTATAAAATTACCATAGTAGGGCACGAATTCTTACAATCTGGAGTGATGATTCACTCTTTTTGTTTCACACTTAGGAAGTTTCTGGGTTTTAAAGTTATTAAACTAATCGAATATATATATATGTAGCGATTTTGTAGTCTTTTCCTGCGCTATCTGGCATTTCTATTTTAGTCTTTCGATGTGTTAATGTAATGTAAATTTTTATCGTCCCTCTATGCTTGGTTTTTAGTCAAAATTCTAAGTATGGTCCCTATCTGTTCCATAGTAGTTTCTTTAAGAGGAATGCTTCAGATGTGATTCATGTTTAATTTTATAAAAATGATGACTTTCTACTTTTTGCGTAGGAAGTTTTTTATTATTCTATATCAGAAATAGTTGACAGATGTAAATGGAAAGTATGTAGAATATCAGAAAGTTCGATATAGAACATAAAAGGAGACAAAATGGACAAGATGTTACAGGTGGCTACAAGCTCTACAGATTCGCTTGTTGAATGGGCGTATCTTTCAAAAACTCTTGAGCAAGGAACCAGATGCCCAATACAGAAAGTGAGCAGGTAAGAATCTTAGCAGTCTTGTGGCAGCAAGAGATGGTCAGGCTACTGCAACTGATATCGCTCTAGCGACTGGGTCATGCCAATACGCTGACCAGTATGGTTAAGAAATGAGTCAGACCAGGGCTTTGGTTACGATTGAGCCTGTGTACACAGGACAAGCGCAAAGTTTGTCGTCTTTGACAGAACTCGGTTGGGCTCAGAAATGGACCGTGTCAGCAAAAAGAGCTGGGAGAGATATCAGAGGATTTTCTGATCAAGAAATCCGAGAATTTGAAGTTTATCAAGCGCGTATTATCACTAATTTAAAGAAAAAAGAAAACGAGGAATAAATCATGTCCCTTCAAGCACAAAACGCACAAAATCTATATATTCATGCTATTCAAGATGGGCGTGTAGCAGAAGCGCAGGCGAGAGCTCTGTGAGGATACCTACTACCAACACTCGACAGGAGTGCCAGATGGGAAAGAAGGATTCGCTGCTTTCTTTGCAGATTTTTTTAAGCGCCATCCAGAACGTGAAATCAAGATTGTTCGGACTATTGAAGATGGAAATCTGGTCTTTGTTCACGTGCACCAGTACCTTAACGGTGAAGAAGCCCAATGGGTGACCACAGATACTTTCCGTACAGATGAAAATGGTCGTATCGTTGAGCATTGGGACGTTATTGACTACTATCGCACACCTGAAAATGGACAGCTCAGATCAGAATCTTTTGGAGATTTTTGAAATTCAAAGGATTTGGATAGACGGCGGAAAAATAGCTGGTCCGTCGTTTCTTGACAGAACTTTTCCAAAACAAGGAGCTCGATCAATAGGAGAGACTCGTGATCAGAGGATCTGATCCAGCATAATCATGAGATTGGGGAAGGAAGCCAAGCTTATAAGGACTACGTAGGTGAGCACCATGTGTCCTATGACTTTGTTTTCCAACTCTTGACGCAAGGGAATTTTGCAGTTAGCTATGGTCAGGTATTGATTGATGGCGTTGCCTATGCTCAATACTGATATCTTCCGTTTAGAAAATGGAAAAATTGTTGAACATTGGGATAATAAGGAAGTGATGCCTACAGGCCGAAGACTTGACCAATAGAGGAAGTTTTAAAAGGGGGATCTTGTAAAGCAGTTGTGGTGAGCACTCCAGGTGGACCAGAGGCATTAGAAGTTATCGAGACTGACCAAAACCAGTCCTGAAGGCGAGGTTTGGACCCTGGTGAAAATCCAAGCGATTTGGCATCAACCATAGTGAAATTTTTACCCGTAAAGGGAGAGTCTCCATCTGTGAAATTTCCACGTGTGTGTTAGAGATTGAATGTGTCTGTCTTGTGGAAGAAACGACACGGCCGGATTTAAAGATTGGCCAGCAAATCATTTCCATTATGGGGAGATGGGCCGGAAGCCTCTGATGGAGGCTATGCAGAGTATACCCTTCTCCCAAATGAGCAAACCTGTATCCCGTCAAGATAGAACTTGACTTTGGAAAGGATTTGATCGCCCTTCCGGAAACCTATTACACGGCTTTTGGCTCTTTTTCAATCTTAAGATTGAGGAGAAGATACGTGTTAGTTCATGGGGCAACCAGTGGTGTAGGAGTGCCTTTCGCTAAACTGCTGAAAGGAAATTTCCTAATCATTCACTGCAGCAGGAACTAGCCGAAATCTTGCTAAGGAAGAGAAACTGAAAGCATGGTCGGATTTGATCAAGTGATGAGGAAGAATGGTGTCTTGCACACAAATGAGCAGTTCGATAAGGTTTTGGATCTTGTTGGTCCAAGTGCTATTCTCGATACTTTTGCGCGGACAGCAGAAGGTGGGATTATCTGTTCTTGTGGGCTACTGGGTGGACAGTGGACTCGTTCCAGACTTTGATCCGATTGAGATGCTCTCTCGCAATCTCTACTCTGACGACCTTTGCTTCTGGCAATGTGTCTCAAGACAAGCTTCGAGACTTTGGTAGATTTTTGTCGAGCAGCTGTCATGTGGATGTAGGACCTGAGTTTATACGATTGACAAAAATTCAGGAAGCGCATGCTTATCTGGAAGGAAACCATTCTTTTGGTAAAGTTATCGTGAAAAATGAGGTAGATTAAATGATTGAATACAAACATGTAGCCTTGCGCTATACGGAAAAGAATATTTTAAAAGATGTCAATCTCCGTATTGAAAATGGAGAATTTATGGTTCTTGTGGGACCTTCAGGATCTGGAAAGACCACTCATGATCAAGATGCTTAACCGTCTTTTGGAACCGACAGATGGCACATCTATATGGATGGGAAACGCATCAAAGACTATGACGAACGGGAGTTACGTCTCAGTACCGGCTATGTCCTTCATGCTATTGCACTATTTCCTAACTTGACAGTTGCGGAAAATATAGCTCTCATTCCTGAAATGAAGGGCTGGAATAAAGAACAAATTGCCTCAAAACCGAAGAACTCTTAGCCAAAGTGGGGCTTCCTGCGGCAGATTATGCTCATCGTTTACCAAGTGAGTTATCTGGTGGCGAGCAACAGCGGATTGGCATTGTACGAGCCATCATTGGGGAACCAAAAATTTTATTGATGGACGAACCTTTTTCAGCCTTGGATGCCATCTCACGCAAGCAGTTGCAAGAATTGACCAAGGCATTACATAAAGAATTCGGCATGACGACCATCTTCGTAACACATGATACGATGAGGCCTTAAAATTAGGGGATCGAATTGCAGTTTTGCAGGATGGAGAAATTCGCCAGGTCGCAGAACCTGAAACAATTTTACAAGCGCCTGCGACAGACTTTGTAGCAAACTTGTTTGGAGGTAGCCTTCATGTCTAATTTGATTTCAACATTTCAAGAGCGTTTTGGGGAATGGTTAACCGCTCTTGGGCAACACTTACAATTATCTCTTTTGACCTTATTGGTTGCTATTTTTCTTACCATTCCACTTGCTGTTTATTTAAATAGCCACAAAAAAGCTGCGAACTGGCTGCTACAAGTTGCGGGTATCTTCCAGACTATTCCCTCAATGGCTTTTGTTGGGGCTCTTTATTCCTTTCATGGGAATTGGAACCTTACCAGCCCTCACAGCTCTAGTTATTTACGCTATTTTTCCGATTTTAGAAAATACAATCACAGCCTTGAACGGCATTGATCCTAGTCTTGAGGAGGCAGGGATTGCTTTTGGAATGACCAAGTGGGAGCGACTCAAGAAGTTTGAAATTCCACTTGCCATGCCTGTCATTGTATCGGGGTTCAGTACAGCAAACTGTTATGATCATTGGGACAGCAACTCTAGCTGCTCTTGTTGGAGCTGGAGGATTTGGGCTCCTTTATCCTTTTGGGAATTGATCGTCGGAATGCTAGTCTGATTTTAATCGGTGCAATCTCATCAGCCATTTTGGCCATTCTCTTTAATGTTGTTCTCAAATGGTTGGAAAAGGCAAAGTTGCGTACAATTGTTGCAGCCTTTGCTGTTATGGTGCTTGGTTTGGGAGCAAGTTATGCTCCAAGCATGATTCCAAATAAAGAGAAAGAAAATCTGGTTATAGCTGGGAAGTTGGGACCTGAACCTGAGATTCTCATGAATATGTACAAGCTTCTCATTGAGGAAAATACGGATATGACGGTGACGGTCAAGCCTAACTTTGGGAAGACAGATTTCCTTTATCAAGCGCTGAAAAAAGGGGACATTGATATCTATCCAGAATTTACAGGGACTATTACAGGTTCTCTCTTGCAGCCAGCTCCTAAAGTGAGCAATGACTCTGAAGAAGTTTTCGAAGCTGCGCGTGATGGTATTAAGAAACAGGATAATCTAGTCTTGCTGAATCACATGGCTTATCAAAACACCTTTGCGATTGCAGTTCCTAAAAGTATTGCGAAAGAATATAATTTGAAGACTATTTCCGATCTTAAAGGAGTTCAAGATAAACTGAAGGCAGGATTCACTCTGGAGTTTAACGACCGTGAGGACGGAAACAAGGGTTACAGTCTGTTTATGGATTGAATCTAAATGTGGCAACAATGGAGCCAGCTCTTCGCTATGATGCGATCAAATCTGGTGATATACAGATTAGGGAAGTCTACTCGACAGACCCAGAAATCGAACGTTACCAACTTCAAATTTTAGAAGATGATCAACACCTCTTCCCTCCTTATCAAGGTGCTCCACTCATGAAAGCTGAATTACTCGAAAAACATCCGGAGTTGGAAGCTGTTCTTAATAAACTAGCCGGTAAAATCACTGAGAGCCAGATGAGTCAGATGAACTATCGAGTTGGTGTGGAAGGCCAATCAGCTGAAGAAGTGGCGCGTGAGTTTCTCCTTCAAGAAGGAATACTTAAGTAATAAAGTTTCAAAGGAGTATTGGATTAGTTGATACTCTTATCAGTAACAAAAAGGATCAGACGGTCCTCTCATATCAAGGCTAACAAGATAGTAAGCACCTGAAAGAGCGATTGCACTGAATAAGATGGTGAGCTGAATGAAAGTTGCCTTTCTGTTTGCCATTCCAATAGGCTCCGTAGCAAATCAAAGCACAGCCAATCAGCCAAATGAATAAAGCTACAATTGGCAAAAGGAAGTAGAGGATGAGAGATAAGGTCGCAAGGCAACTTCGGATGAATAGAAGTTGATTTCCTAGAGTATTCTTGCCTTTTCTAATTCTGAAAGGCTGGCCAATAAATGAAGGAGGGCAAAGGCAAGCGCTAAAAAGGCTGTAAAAATAGCAAGAATAATAACGAAGTTCATAAGATTTCCTTTCTAGATAGAATAATGATGATTTATTTTTGTTTGGTTGTCATTTCTATGACGTCTAAGTAAAATCTCACGACTTGGTCTTCCGTATATGATTTCCCTTTTTTGAGCCACCAGGTTAGTGTTTCGATAAAATTAGTTACTACAAAATGTTTGAGATAGGAAGCAGGAATATTAGGATAGGAAACTTGTAAGTCTTTGGCAACCATTGGATAGACATGGTGTTCCAATTCTTTCTGTAATTGGCGGAGAAGTAGTCGTTTTTAGAGAAAAGGAGGCTGGTGATGTGGTCCTGGTTTTTCTTGAAATGTGAAAAGATATGGGACAAATAAGCTTCTGTAGATATATTTTCCTCGCGTTCAAAAAGATGATGAAAGAGATAACGACAGAGCTCGTCAAGGAGTAATTCCTTACTCTCATAGTGACTGTAAAAGGTGGAGCGACCAACATCTGCCAGGTCTATAATCTCCTGAACTGTGATAGTTTCGTAATCTTTTTGATTCAATAATTGTAAAAAAGCAGTATAGATAGCTTTTCGTGTCTTGGTAATGCGGCGATCTTGAGCAACCATATGGACAATTTGAACAAATTGTTCAGTAACTTACAAAGAGAACAGTTTGCCCCTATCCTTTCTTTTCGGAGTAAGAGATAATACTAGTAAAGGGAATATTTATACTACTATTATACCAAAGGAGGATGAAAAAATGACAACGAAAGGTGCGGTTTGGCTAGCTTTTTTCTTAAATTTGAGTTATGCCATTGTCGAGTTTATCGCTGGTGGAGTGTTTGGTTCCAGTGCTGTTCTTGCTGACTCTGTCCATGATTTGGGAGATGCAATCGCAATTGGGGTATCAGCCTTTCTAGAAACAATTTCCAATCGTGAAGAAGATAGTCATTACACCTTGGGTTACAAACGGTTTAGCCTCTTAGGAGCCTTGGTAACGGCTGTGATTCTCATGACAGGCTCTGTTCTGGTTATCTTGGAAAATATAACGAAACTCTTTCATCCACAACCTGTCAATGATGAGGGAATCCTCTGGCTAGGAATCATTGCTGTTAGCATTAATGTGCTGGCAAGTCTAGTAGTTCGTAAGGGAAAAACCAAGAATGAGTCTATTTTGAGCCTGCACTTTCTGGAAGATACTCTGGGTTGGGTGGCTGTGATCCTAATGGCCATTGTTCTGCGATTTACCGACTGGTATATTCTGGATCCGCTCTTATCTCTTGATCATTTCCATCTTTATTCTGTCAAAAGCCATTCCACGTTTTTGGTCTACACTCAAGATTTTCCTAGATGCCGTGCCAGAAGGAGTGGATATCAAGCAAGTAAAGAGCGACTTGGAGCAACTTGATCACGTTGCTAGTATTAATCAGCTAAACCTCTGGACCATGGATGGTTTGGAAAAAAATGCCATTGTCCATGTTTGTTTAAAAGAAATTGAAAAGATGGAGGTTTGTAAAGAATCCATTCGAACCTTGCTCAAAGATTGTGGTTTCCAAAATATCACCATTGAGGTTGATGCAGACCTAGAAACTCATCAAGCCCATAAGCGAAAAATTGAGGAGTTGGAAGTAGGTCAAAGTCATGGACAGGAACATCATCATTAATGAGATGTAGTATAAGTGAGCGAAAGCTAAATAAAAAGTGTATACTAAAGGTAGTTAGATATAGAGAGGAAATTTTTAAATGAAATCAGCAGTTTATACTAAAGCTGGTCAGGTTGGTCTGACAGAAATTGATCGTCCGCATTGAGGCGCCAGATGATGCCATTATCCGCATTGTTCGTACTTGCGTTTGCGGTTCAGACCTTTGGAGTTACCGTAATCCCGAAATCAAAGAAGGGCATAGTAATAGTGGTCATGAGGCTATCGGAATCGTCGAAGAAGTTGGTGAGGCTGTCACTACTGTAAAACCAGGTGACTTTGTCATCGCGCCTTTCACTCATGGTTGTGGAGAGTGTGATGCCTGTCGTGCTGGTTATGATGGGACTTGTGACCGCCATATTGGCACCAACTGGTCAGGTGGTGTCCAGGCTGAGTATATCCGTTTCCACTTTGCCAATTGGGCACTTGTGAAAATTCCAGGTCAACCTTCAGATTATAGCGAAGGCATGCTCAAGTCACTTTTGACACTTGCTGATGTCATGCCGACCGGTTACCACGCAGCGCGTGTTGCTAATGTGCAAAAAGGAGACAAGGTTGTCGTTATCGGGGATGGGGCTGTTGGCCAATGTGCTGTCATTGCAGCTAAGATGCGTGGAGCATCGCAAATCGTCCTCATGAGTCGCCACGAAGACCGTCAACAAATGGCCTTGGAGTCAGGCGCGACAGCAGTCGTAGCTGAACGTGGTGAAGAAGGCATTGCCAAGGTGCGAGAAATTCTTGGTGGTGGAGCAGATGCAGCTCTCGAATGTGTCGGTACAGAAGCAGCCGTCGACCAAGCTCTCGGTGTTCTCCATAATGGCAGGCGTTTAGGTTTTGTCGGCGTTCCTCATTACAATAACCGTGCTCTTGGTTCAACCTTTGCCCAAAATATTTCAGTGGCGGGTGGAGCAGCCTCAGTTACTACTTATGATAAACAAGTTTTGTTAAAAGCTGTTCTTGACGGTGATATTAATCCGGGTCGTGTCTTTACTCATAGCTATAAACTGGAAGATATCGACTCAAGCTTATAAAGACATGGATGAACGCAAGACTATCAAGTCTATGATTGTGATGGATTAATACTCTTCGAAAATCTCTTCAAACCACGTCAGCTTCACCTTGCCGTAGATATAGGTAACTGACATCATCAGTCTTATCTACAACCTTAAAGCAGTGCTTTGAGCAACCTGCGGCTAGCTTCCTAGTTTGCTCTTTGATTTTCATTGAGTATAAAAAGAAAAACCTAATAGGATTTGAGAATGGCACTGCACCCATAAAATGAGACCAAGAAAACACTCCTGTTGAAATCTGGTAAACTAGAAACAGGAGTGTTTTGTTATGGTCAAAAAAGCATATTCATTAGAAATTAAGCTAGCCTGTATCGAAATGAAAAAGGCAGGTAAATCAAATAAGGTTATCATGGATACCCTCGGTATCAAAAATGTTAGTCAGGTCAAGACCTGGTGGCAATGGTATCAGAATGATGAATTGTTCCGTTTCCACCAACCTGTGGGGAAACAATATACTTATGGTAAAGGGATGAAACAGTTATCTGAAGTGGAACAGTTACATTTGCAGGTAGAATTACTAAAAAAGTATCAGAGCTTGATAAGAAAATCGACAAAGTAAGTCTTATCAAGCTTGTGGAAGAATATAAGAAAACCTATCCTGTCTCAGCCATTTTGGACTGCTTCGGAGTCAAACGCTCAACCTTCTACCGTTGGATAAAAGGTAGTAAGAAGCCTGAGAAAAGAGATGAAATGGTCGAGAAAATAGAGAAACTTTGTATGCAAAACCAGTTTATCTACGGCTATCGAACCATCACTCGCTTACTAAAGAAAGTTTATAACCTCGTTGTTAATCGCAAGAAGGTCTATCGTATTATGAAAGAAAAGGGCTGCCTTTGCCGTGTCCGTCCCAAGAAGGGGCCTAAATTAGGGAAGCCTTACCATGTAACAGACAATAAGCTGGATCGTGATTTTCAGGCAGACAAGCCTATGGAAAAGCTTGTCACAGACATCACCTACCTCTACTTTGGAAACTGTAGACTTTATCTATCTTCGATCATGGATCTCTATAATCGAGAAATTGTAGCTTATAGCATCTCCGATTGTCAAGATACGGACTTTGTACTCGACACACTTCATCAACTTGAGCTAGCTCAAGGAGCACTTTTACACAGTGACCAGGGATCTGTCTACACCTCAAAAGCCTACTATCAAGCTTGTACAGAAAAAGGCATCACCCGCTCCATGTCCCGAAAAGGAACACCAGCAGATAATGCCTGTATCGAATGGTTTCATTCCGTCCTAAAGTCTGAAACCTTCTATCTCCATAATTGGAGAAACCTAACTAAAGATAGTATAACAGATATTGTTAAAAATTACATCATATTTTTATAATGAAACTAGAATTCAACAGAATTAAATGACCAGTCTCCTGTAGATTACAGAAAACTGGTCGCATAAGAGGGTTTTTCTCTTGTCCCATTATTGGGGTGCAGCGCCAATCTCTATTAGGTTTTTTTATGTTCAACTGGTGTGCTTAATGCAAGGTGCTTTCTCTTAACGTCAGTTTGGTTCCAAGCATAGTGAGACTTGGAATTTTACGCCCATGAAGGACCTCTCTGTTAAGAATATCCATTCCTGTACGTCCCATTTCCTCGGTGTAGACTGAGATACTGGAAAGGGGTGGGAACACTTGCTTGGTTAGAATAGTATCATTAAAGGAAATAATGCTGACGCGCTCTGGGATGCTGATGCTGGCTTCTTGAAGGGCGCGAAGAGCACCGATTGCCAAACTATCACTAGCTGCAAAAAAGGCTTGTGGAAGTTTATCTCCTAATTTTTCGATAGCCTCTTTCATCAAGTCGTATCCAGATTGGGCAGTAAATAGTCCTTGGAAAATGAATTTCTCGTTATAGATTCCCTTTTCTTGCGTATAGGATTTAAAGTAACCTAAGCGTTTATCTGCGATGACTTCTTCTTGGTCAGTAGTAGTTTCAAGACCGGATAGGATACCAACCTTTTTAAGCCCATGATCTGTAAAGTAATCAACCACCTGTCTAACCGCATTATAGAAATCCGTAATGACACAGGTATGACCAAGGGCAATCGTATCACTGTCAAGGAAAACTAGAGGTTTGTGATATTCTTCAAATGATGCAATCTGTGCTTGGCTAAATTTCCCAATACAAAGAATCCCAATCACTTCTTCGCTAAGCGTAAAAGGCTGGTCATTAAAATAGCGCAAGATGTCGTAATCTAATTCTTGAGCTCTATTTTCAATTCCTAGTCGAATCTGGTAGTAGTAGAGATCTTCTAACTCTCCTGTTCACTGACCCACTGGATGATAGCGATTTTTCTGTTTGAGTTTATGTGATTCACCTGTTTTGAGATGTTTTGGTGTAGCCCTAGTTCTTCGGCAACGGTTAAAATACGATGTCTGGTTTCTTCTGTCACAGATAGACTCTGATCTCGATTGAGGACACGGGATACAGTTGCGATCGAGACAGAGGCTAGCTGAGCAATATCTTTGAGTGTAGCCATAATTCCCCTCCTTTTTAGGTTATTATAGCATATTTTTCTTACTTTTTACTCATAGTTTAGTAAAATATCGGTAAAAATGTTGACCTAAGCAAAACCCTTGGGTACAATAGAAGAAAACGATTACAGGATAAACTTTTTTACCTAATATTTCGTAAAAGGAGAATTCATATGACACAACATCTTACTGCTGATGCACTTCGCAAGGACTTTCTTGCTGTTTTTGGTCAAGAAGCAGATCAAACTTTCTTCTCACCAGGCCGTATCAACTTGATTGGGGAACATACTGACTATAATGGTGGCCATGTTTTCCCAGCTGCTATTTCACTAGGAACTTATGGAGCTGCACGCAAGCGTGAAGACCAAGTTTTGCGTTTCTACTCAGCAAACTTTGAGGACAAAGGCATTATCGAAGTTCCTCTGGCTGACCTTAAGTTTGAGAAAGAGCACAACTGGACCAACTATCCAAAAGGTGTTCTTCATTTCTTGAAAGAAGCTGGGCATGTGATTGATAAAGGTTTTGATTTCTATGTCTATGGGAATATCCCAAATGGTGCTGGTTTGTCTTCATCTGCATCCTTAGAGCTTTTGACTGGTGTCGTGGCAGAATACCTCTTTGACCTAAAATTGGACCGTCTAGATTTAGTAAAAATCGGGAAATTGACAGAGAATAACTTTATTGGGGTTAATTCTGGTATCATGGATCAATTTGCTATCGGTATGGGGGCAGATCAACGTGCTATTTACCTAGATACTAATACTTTAGAATATGACTTGGTTCCCCTTGATTTGAAGGACAATGTTGTTGTTATCATGAACACTAACAAACGCCGTGAACTAGCAGATTCTAAGTACAATGAACGCCGCGCTGAGTGTGAAAAAGCAGTAGAAGAACTCCAAGTGGCCTTAAATATTCAAACCTTGGGTGAATTGGATGAGTGGGCTTTTGATGAATATAGCTACCTGATCAAAGACGAAAATCGCTTGAAACGTGCGCGTCATGCAGTTCTTGAAAACCAACGGACCCTTAAAGCGCAAGCGGCTCTTCAAGCAGGAGATTTAGACAAGTTTGGTCGTTTGATGAATGCTTCTCATGTTTCACTTGAGCACGATTACGAAGTAACTGGCTTGGAATTAGATACCCTTGTTCATACGGCTTGGGCTCAAGAAGGTGTTCTCGGTGCTCGTATGACAGGAGCTGGCTTTGGTGGTTGTGCGATCGCCTTGGTTCAAAAGGATGCTGTTGAGTCCTTTAAAGAAGCTGTAGGCAAGCACTATGAAGAAATCGTTGGCTACGCTCCAAGCTTCTATATCGCTGAAGTGGCAGGTGGAACTCGCGTTTTAGACTAGGAGAGAAGGATATGGAAGCTGTAATATTTGATTTAGATGGCTTATTAGCCGATACTGAAATCATTTCTCTAAAAGTTTATCAAGAATTGCTTAGAGATTTTGGAATTCCTTTCACAGAAGAAACTTATTCTAGAGACTACAGTGGACATAGGGAAGAGGAGAATGTTCAACGATTTTTGGACACCTATGATTTACCTTGGAACTTTGACCAAACCTTGGTAAAAGTTTATGAACTGGAAGCTCAAATCTTAGCTCAAGGTGTAAATTTAAAAAAAGGTGCTAAAAATTTGCTTACTTATTTGCAAAAAGAAGGCGTTCCAATCGCTTTAGCAACATCAAGTGTTGAATCTCGAGCTAGAATGATCTTGGATAGCAATGGGATACTATCCCTATTTGACCATCTAGTTTTTGCAAAAGATGTAAAGCGAAGCAAACCATACCCTGATATATTTTTAAAGGCCTGTAGTGATTTGAACGTTTTACCAGAGAATTGCTTGGTACTAGAGGATAGTGAAGCAGGGATTGAAGCGGCATCTAGAGCTGGGATTCCAGTTATTTGTATTCCAGATTTAAAAATACCAGCACAGTCTTTCTTAAATAAAACAGAACAAGTTTTTCAGGATTTGGATGCTGTTAGAGACTATTTAGAAAGTCAGAAGGAGGTTTTCTAGTGACCTTAGTAGAAACATTTGTTACCAAAGTCATTGCAGAAAGTACCTTTGAAGAGTTGGATCGTATCTATCTGACCAATCGTGTTTTAGCGCTGGTGGGAGATGGTGCTCTGGAAGTTGAGACTGACCAATATAACTTGATTGACCTCAAAGATCAGCTTGTCGAGGAAGCCGTTCGCTTGGAAACGATTGAAGATAGTCTGGCTGCGCGTGAAATTCTCGGTGCTGACCTAATGGACTTGGTAACCCCTTGTCCAAGTCAGCTTAATCAAGACTTTTGGAATACCTATGCCCAGTCACCAGAGCAGGCGATTGCGGACTTCTACCAACTCAGTCAGAAGAATGACTACATCAAACTGAAGGCTATCGCAAAGAATATTGCTTATCGTGTACCGTCTGACTACGGTGAACTAGAGATTACCATCAATCTCTCTAAGCCTGAAAAGGATCCAAAAGAGATTGCGGCAGCCAAGTTAGTCAAGTCTAGTAACTATCCTCAATGTCAGCTTTGTATGGAAAACGAAGGATACCAGGGTCGTGTCAATCATCCAGCTAGAAGCAATCACCGGATTATCCGTTTTGATATTTCTGGTCAGGATTGGGGCTTCCAATATTCGCCTTATGCATACTTTAATGAGCACTGTATTTTCCTTGATAGCGAACACCGCCCTATGGCTATTAGTCGCCAAAGTTTTGAGCGTTTGTTAGCAATAGTAGAGCAGTTCCCAGGCTACTTTGCTGGTTCGAATGCTGACCTACCAATTGTGGGTGGCTCCATCCTGACGCATGATCATTACCAAGGTGGGCGACATGTCTTCCCAATGGAAGTGGCTCCTTTACAGAAAAGTTTTACCTTTGAAGGTTTTGAATCTGTCAAAGCAGGGATTGTTCAGTGGCCTATGTCTGTGATTCGATTGACGTCGGATTCAAAAGACGATTTGATAAATCTTGCTGAGAAAATCTTACTGGCTTGGCGTCGGTACTCAGATCCAAGTGTGCAGGTCTTGGCGGAAAGTAATGGAACTCCGCACCATACTATCACACCGATAGCCCGTAAACGAGATGGACAGTTTGAGTTGGACTTGGTTTTGAGAGACAATCAAACCTCTCCAGAGCATCCAGACGGCATTTATCATCCCCACAAGGATGTCCAACATATCAAGAAGGAAAATATCGGCTTGATTGAGGTTATGGGCTTAGCCATTTTGCCACCACGCTTGAAGGAAGAAGTGGAGCAAGTAGCAGCTTACCTGGTTGGAGAGGATGTTCTAGTAGCAGATTATCACCAAGAATGGGCGGATGAATTGAAAGAATCCCATCCTGGATTGACTGACAAAGACCAAGCTCTTAATATCGTCCAAGAATCTGTTGGAAAAATCTTCGCTCGGGTGTTGGAAGATGCAGGAGTTTACAAGCAAACAGAAGAAGGACAAGCTGCCTTTATGCGCTTTGTTGAGCAGGTTGGTATTTTGCCCGAATAAGTGCTTCTCCCTTGCGTAGAGTCTTGAAAAGTAGTATCATAGTGTCGTTTGAAATATCAGGAGGAAAGTATGAAAGATTTTCACTTTGACGCTATATCTGCCTTTGAAAACTACGAAATTGAAAAAATGAGAGATGGCCACGTTGTGGTGACGACAAAAGTAGTGAACTCCTCACTCAACTACTATGGAAATGCCCATGGAGGCTATCTATTTACCCTATGTGACCAAATCAGTGGACTTGTGGTGATTTCGCTAGGATTAGACGGGGTGACACTCCAGTCTTCCATCAACTATCTGAAAGCCGGAAATCTAGGGGATGTTCTCACTATCAAGGGAGAATGTGTCCATCAAGGACGTACCACTTGTGTCGTCGATGTTGACATCATCAACCAAGATGGCCGAAATGTCTGCAAGGCAACCTTCACCATGTTTGTCACAGGACAACGGTCAGAAGATAGACAGGTGAGGATATAAATTAAAATAAAAAGAGGTTCAATGCCTCTTTTTATATTTCTTTTCTCCACTGTAGTGATTTATTACTATTCACTAAATCTTAAAAAATAGCCATCTGGGTCTAAAACTGCAAATTCATGAGGGTAGATATATTGTTCACCAACTCGAAATTCTCTTTTAGTCAAAGGACGATGAATAGGATAGTTAGACTCGATTACTTTCTGATAGAGTCGAGGGACATCCTCTATGCCGAAGGAGATGTTGACTCCACGACCAAAGGGGTAGGCCAGTTCAGCTAGCTCCTCCTTTGTCCCCTCTTCTAGCATTAGCTGGCAATCTTCAAGAGACAGGAAGAGAAATTTTTCTTCTGGTCGCTCGTATTCGATCGTAAAACCCAACAAATCACAGTAGAAGGAACGGGACTGTTCTATATTTGACACCATAAACTCGGGAATAACTGCATTGTAGTCCATAAAGAAAATCTCCTTATAATTCAATCTCCAAGACAATCGGTGTATGGTCTTGGCGAGCACCTGAGTCAATCATGTCTGACTTGGTAACCTTGTCTGCTACACGGTTACTTGTGAGCCAGTAGTCGATTCTCCAGCCTGTGTTGTTGATTTTTGAAGTCTTGCTGCGTTGTGCCCACCAAGTATAGCGTTCTGGCACATCGCCATGGATATGGCGGAAGGTATCTGTAAATCCTTTGGCTAAAAGGTTTGTAAATCCTTCACGTTCTTCGTCTGTGAAATCCTGGTGAACGACGGTTGCTAGCTGGGTTAGCAAGGTCAATTTCCTTGTGGGCAACGTTGTAGTCTCCTGTTGCTAGGACAGGTTTTTGCTTGTCTAATTGAGCCAAGTATTCCGCATATTTGACGTCCCAGACTTGACGTTCTTCCAAGCGTTTTAGCCCATCTCCAGCGTTTGGTGTGTAGACCTGAGTCACGAAAAATGTATCAAATTCTAAAGTGATGATACGGCCTTCAGAGTCCATGGTAGAAGGGAGCACCGATTTCTGGGAAAGCTGATAGTTGGAGTGAGTTCTTTCTTATGAGGAACATGGTTCCAGCATAGCCTTTACGAGCAGGCTCTTGAGAGGAACGCCAGGTGTTTTCGTAGTCTGGGAAGAGTTCTTCCAGTACCTCAAGGTGTTTTTTTGTAGGGCCTTTGCCTGAAAGCTTGGTTTCTTGGATGGCGATAATGTCAGCATCTTCGGCAACCAAGGTTTGGAGGACGTCTTGTGACAATTTCGCACGCGCAGAGTCACTCGTCAACGCTGCATTGAGGGAATCAATATTCCATGAGATTAGTTTCATAGTGTGTACCTTTTTCATTCAGATTATAGACAATATTATACCAGAAAAAGAAGTAATTCTCAGCGTATAGTTTGAAAAATCAAGGTCATTCCTTTATAATAAAGAATGATTTATGTAAAGGATTGAAAATAAATGAAATTTTACTCATATGAATATGTCTTGAGCCAGATTGGCCAACAAAATAGTGTCATGATTGGCTTTGGAGTATTCTTGCTTGCCATCACTGGATTTTTGCTTTTAAGGCTTACCGCGACCATCGAGGAACCAAGTTTCGCGAGTTGGTGATGATCTCGTCTTTGGCTTTACTGGCTGTCATTCTCGGGATTATATCTACATATCAGTCAAATCAAGCTTCCAACAACCAATTTCAAACTTCACTTCACTTTATAGAAGTTGTTTCTGAGGATTTAGGGGTGGATAAATCAGAGGTCTACGTTAATACTTCTGCAGCCACAGATGGTGCCCTTCTCAAGGTAGGAGATAAATACTACCGTGCTTTAAGTGGGAGTGAACCGGATAAATATCTCTTGGAAAAACTTGACTTATATCAAACAAGTGACATTGAATTAGTGGAGGCAAAAAAATGACATTTAACTATATCGAAATTCTGATTAAACTAGCTTTAGGTCTTGTATCTCTTGTCTTTGTTATCAATGTGACAGGGAAGGAAATCTAGCGCCCAACTCAGCAATTGACCAAATCCAAAACTATGTTCTTGGGGGAATTATCGGTGGGTTATCTGTAATAGCTCTATTACCATCCTTCAGTATGCAGTTATCTTGATTATGTGGACGATTTTAGTTTTGCTTCTCAAGTGGCTTACGAATAACGTTGGCTTTGTAAAACAAATGATTGACGGGAAACCAACTATGCTCATACACAAAAATGGGAAATCGATCCAGAAGCCTGTCGATCTGTTGGCTTATCAGCTTCTGACGTAGCCCTTAAACTTCGTAGTCAAGGTATCTTCCAGCTTAAAGAAGTCAAGCGTGCTGTACGAGAGCAAAACGGTCAGCTGATTGTAGTACAAAATGGAGATGAAAATCCTAAGTATCCTGTCATCACAGATGGTGTCATTCAGTCGGATGTCCTTGATACTCTCAGCTTAACGGAAGAATGGCTCCTAGATCATCTGAATAAGCAAGGGTATGATAATGTGGCCAATATCTTTATCGCTGAGTATGATAAAGGTCGACTAAGTTGTCGTCACCTATGAATAAGAAAAACCTGCGGTTCATGCCTCAGGTTTCCATTTGTCATTAGAAAGGAATTTTATGTCTATCATCCAAAAACTCTGGTGGTTTTTTAAGTTAGAAAAACGTCGTTACCTCGTTGGAATTGTGGCTCTAGTCTTGGTTTCTGTGCTCAACCTCATCCCACCTATGGTTATGGGGCGCGTAATTGATGCCATTACTTCAGGACGATTAACACAGGATGAGCTCTTGCTTCATCTCTTTTATCTCCTGCTCGCTGCTTTCGGGATGTACTATCTGCGTTACGTTTGGCGCATGTATATCCTAGGGACCTCCTACCGACTGGGACAAATCATGCGCTCAAGACTATTTGAGCACTTTACAAAAATGTCGCCTGCTTTTTATCAGAATTATCGAACAGGGGATTTGATGGCTCACGCAACCAATGATATCAATGCCCTGACTCGTTTAGCAGGTGGTGGTGTCATGATGGCAGTGGATGCCTCTATCACAGCCTTGGTGACTCTCTTGACTATGCTCTTTAGCATTTCTTGGCAGATGACCTTGGTTGCCATTCTACCTTTGCCGTTTATGGCCTATGCGACTAGTCGTCTGGGGAGAAAGACCCATAAGGCTTTCGGAGAATCACAAGCAGCCTTTTCTGAACTCAACAATAAGGTTCAGGAGTCTGTATCAGGTATTAAGGTAACCAAGTCCTTTGGTTATCAGTCTGACGAGTTGGATTCTTTCCAGGAAGTCAATGATTTGACCTTCCAAAAGAATCTGCAAACCATGAAATATGATAGCCTCTTTGATCCAATGGTTTTGCTCTTTGTTGGTTCTTCTTATGCCTTAACTCTCTTAGTCGGTGCCTTTATGGTGCAAGCAGGACAGGTAACCGTCGGAAATCTGGTTACCTTTATCTCTTACTTGGATATGTTGGTCTGGCCCTTGATGGCCATTGGTTTCCTCTTTAATATCACTCAGAGAGGAAAAGTTTCCTATCAACGGATTGAGAGCCTCTTGTCTCAAGAATCACCTGTGAACGATCCGGAATCTCCTCTTGATGGGATTGAAAATGGGCGTTTGGACTATGCTATTGATAGTTTCTGCCTTTGAAGACGAGGAGACGCTGAGAGATATACATTTTTAGTCTCGAAAAAGAGGCAAACTCTGGGCTTAGTTGGGCAGACTGGTTCAGGGAAGACTGCTTTGATTAAGTTGCTCCTACGTGAGTATGACGTTGAATCAAGGTGCCATTTATCTAAAATGGCCAGTGACATTCGTGACTATCGACTAGCTGACTTGCGTAGTTTGATGGGTTACGTCCCACAGGACCAATTCTCTCTTGCAAGCTCTATCTTAGACAATATTCGATTTGGGAATCTGACCTGCCTTTCTCAGAAGTAGAAGAAGCAACCAAGTTGGCTCAAGTCTATCAATACATTCAAGCTATGCCCCAGGGTTTGATACGGTTATCGGCGAAAAAGGTGTCAGTCTATCTGGTGGACAAAAAGCAACGTCTGGCTATGAGTCGGGCTATGATTTTTAAATCCTGATATCCTGATTTTAGATGATTCCTTGTCAGCTGTAGACGCCAAGACGGAGTTCGCAATCATCGACAATCTCAAGGAAACTCGCAGAGATAAAACGACCATTATCACTGCCCATCGTCTCAGTGCAGTTGTCCATGCAGATTTAATTTTGGTCATGCAAAATGGTCGCATCATTGAACGAGGCAGACATGAAGACTTACTCGCCTTGGATGGTTGGTATGCACAAACCTACCAGTCTCAACAGTTAGAAATGAAAGGAGAAGAAGATGCGCAATAAACAAGAACAATGGGCTGTATTGAAACGCTTGTTGTCCTATCTCAAGCCCTATGGTCTCCTAACCTTTTAGCCTTAGCCTTTCTCCTTGCGACCACTGTTATTAAGAGCGTTATTCCATTGGTGGCTTCACACTTTATCGACCAGTACCTTAGCAATCTCAATCAGCTTGCTGTTACAGTTTTGCTAGTTTACTATGGTCTCTATATCCTTCAAACCATCGTTCAATATGTAGGGAATCTCCTCTTTGCGCGAGTGTCCTACAGTATCGTTAGAGATATCCGACGTGATGCCTTTGCTAATATGGAGAAGCTAGGCATGTCCTACTTTGATAAAACACCCGCAGGTTCAATTGTTTCGCGTTTGACCAATGATACTGAGACTATTAGTGATATGTTTTCAGGAATCTTGTCTAGCTTTATCTCAGCAGTCTTTATCTTTGTGACGACTCTTTATACCATGCTTGTTCTGGACTATCGTCTGACAGCTTTGGTTTTACTCTTTTTACCTTTGATTTTTCTTTTGGTCAATCTCTACCGTAAAAAATCGGTCAAGGTTATCGAAAAAACCAGAAGTCTCTTGTCAGATATTAACAGTAAGCTGGCAGAAAATATCGAAGGCATTCGCATCATTCAAGCCTTTAACCAAGAAAAACGCCTGCAAGAAGAGTTTGATGAGATAAACCAGGAACACCTAGTCTACGCTAACCGTTCAGTAGCCTTGGATTCTCTCTTCCTACGTCCGGCTATGAGTTTACTGAAGCTTTTGGGCTATGCAGTTTTGATGACTTTACTTTGGCTATCGCGGACTTTATCTAGGAATAACGGCAGGAACTATGTATGCCTTTATCCAGTACATCAACCGTCTCTTTGATCCTCTCATCGAGGTGACACAGAACTTTTTCTACTCTTCAGACATCCATGGTGTCAGCAGGTCGTGTCTTTGCACTGATCGATGAGTCCAACTATGAACCGGTCCAAGAAAATGGCCAAGCCGAGATTCAAGAAGGAAATATCCGCTTTGAACATGTGTGCTTCTCCTATGATGGGGAGCACCAAATTCTAGATGATATTTCCTTTACCGTCAATAAAGGTGAAACCATTGCCTTTGTCGGACATACAGGATCGGGAAAATCTTCTATCATCAATGTTCTCATGCGCTTTTATGAATTCCAGTCAGGTCGGGTTCTCCTAGATGGTGTGGATATTCGAGAGTATAGTCAAGAGGAGCTGAGAAAAAACATCGGTTTGGTTCTACAGGACCCCTTCCTCTATCATGGGACCATTAAGTCCAATATCGCCATGTACCAAGATATCAGCGATGACCAAGTCAAGGCTGCAGCAGAATTTGTCGATGCAGATTCCTTCATTCAAGATCTTCCTTTAGGTTATGATGCTCCTGTATCTGAGCGTGGTTCGAGTTTTTCAACTGGTCAACGTCAGCTTCCTGCCTTTGCTAGAACTGTTGCCAGTCAACCTAAAATCCTGATTTTGGATGAAGCGACAGCCAATATCGACTCTGAAACAGAAGCTCTGGTCCAAAATTCCCTTGCTAAGATGAGACAAGGTCGGACAACCATTGCCATCGCCCATCGCCTTTCTACCATTCAAGATGCTAATTGTATCTATGTTCTTGATAAGGGACGTATCATCGAAAGTGGAACCCACGAGGAACTCCTAGCATTGGGTGGAACCTATCACAAGATGTATAGTTTGCAGGCAGGGGCTCTTTCCTAAGGAAGAATTCCTTTAAAACACAGATTTCTTGCACTGCCTCTTTCATTTTGTGGTATAATGTAGAATGTTAATAAAGATTATATATAAAAAACAGAGGAGAATGTGCATGCTGAAATGGGATGAACTACCTCAAGAAATGCAATTGAGTGAGGTAAAACCATACTACCAGCTTGTGTCTAGAAGAAAAGGCTCACTGATTTTCAAGCGTTGCCTAGATTTGTTTCTAGCCTTAGTCTTGTTAATCGTGACCTCACCCTTATTTCTGATTCTAAGCATCTGGATCAAGCTAGATAGCAAGGGTCCAGTTATTTACAAGCAAGTGCGGGTAACCCAGTACAACCGTCATTTCAAGATTTGGAAATTCCGGACCATGGTGACGGATGCTGATAAAAAAGGAAGTCTAGTAACTTCTGCAAATGATAGTCGCATTACCAAGGTTGGAAATTTCATTCGCCGTGTTCGTTTGGATGAATTGCCGCAATTGATCAATGTCCTCAAAGGAGAGATGTCCTTTGTAGGAACTCGTCCAGAAGTACCACGCTACACAGAGCAGTACAACCCAGAAATGATGGCTACCTTGCTCTTGCCTGCTGGGATTACGTCGCTTGCCAGCATTAACTATAAGGACGAGGATGCCATTATCAGTCAAATGACTGCAAAAGGTATGACTGTTGACCAGGCTTATGTTGAAAGAGTCCTACCAGAAAAGATGCACTATAATCTAGCCTACCTACGTGATTTTAATTTCTTCGGGGATATTAAGATCATGTTCCAGACTGTATTTGAAGTTTTAAAATAAAGTAGTCACAAGAGTGAATACAGTAAAAGGAGTAAATCAATGACAAAGTATAATATTCCATTTTCACCACCCGATATTACCGAAGCTGAAATTGCTGAAGTAGCAGATACCCTCCGTTCTGGTTGGATCACAACAGGTCCAAAGACAAAAGAACTTGAGCGTCGTCTATCTGTCTATACTCAGACACTAAGACAGTCTGCCTCAACTCTGCAACAGCAGCTCTTGAATTGATCTTGCGCGTGCTTGAAGTAGGGCCTGGCGATGAGGTCATCGTTCCAGCTATGACTTATACAGCATCATGTAGCGTTATCACTCACGTAGGTGCTACACCAGTTATGGTTGATATCCAAGGTGATACCTTTGAAATGGATTATGACAAGCTTGAGCAAGCGATTACTGAGAAGACTAAGGTTATTATCCTGATAGAACTTGCAGGGATTATCTGTGACTATGACCGTTTGTTCCAAGTTGTTGAGAAGAAACGTGACCTATTTACAGCTACTAGCAAGTGGCAAAAAGTCTTTAACCGTATCGTTGTTGTATCAGATAGCGCCCATGCTTTGGGTTCAACCTGCATAAGGGACAAGCAGTTGGTTCTCATTGCAGACTTTACATCCTTCTCTTTCCACGCAGTTAAGAACTTCACAACTGCTGAAGGAGGAAGTGCTACTTGGAAAGCTAATCCAGCTATTGACGATGAAGAAATGTATAAAGAATTCCAGATTCTTTCTCTTCATGGTCAAACAAAAGATGCTCTTGCCAAGATGCAACTGGGTTCATGGGAATACGATATCGTAACTCCTGCCTACAAGTGCAACATGACGGATATCATGGCTTCACTTGGTCTGGTTCAGTTGGACCGTTATCCTAGCTTGCTACAACGTCGTAAGGACATCGTAGATCGCTATGACCGTGGATTTGCAGGAACTCGCATTCATCCATTGGCTCATGAGACAGATACAGTAGAATCTTGTCGTCACCTTTACATCACCCATGTAGAAGGTGCAAGTCTCGAACAACGCAACCAAATCATCCAAGAATTGGCCAAAGCAGGAATCGCAAGTAACGTTACTACAAAACCCGCTTCCACTTTTGACTGCCTATAAGAATCTAGGATTTGACATGGCTGATTATCCACGAGCTTATGCTTTCTTTGTAAATGAAATTACACTACCGCTTCACACGAAATTAACGGATGAAGAAGTAGATTATATCATTGAGACTTTTGTCAAAGTTTCTGAAGAAAGTTCTAAGCGCTTCACAAAAATAATTAAAATGCTAAATTGCAAAACTAAGTTCCACCGCTAGTACAAGTGGAAGTTAATCTGATAAAATCTTAAAAACCAGTGGAAATCCGTGCTCAGGGTAAGTTCTACTGGTTTTAATAATGCTTGATTTCTATCTGTTTTTGTAGCCGAAAGGAATCAAAAAGAGCGCAAAAAATTCTCATCTGAAAGCGTTTCAGATTAAGTTCCGCTATGGTAGAAGTTAGTGAGACGTTTGAATGCGGTTAAAGATTAGTTTTTAGATTTTTATGTTGGAGTAATTTAGACGACTGACAGACGTCTTCTGCAGGTATTTTTAGAAATGCTGAGAAGTTTAGGAAATCTCTCTTCTCCGTAAGTAAAGGCAAAAGAGTTCATAGGCTGACTTTCCATTCAAAGCAGCGCGCTTGACGCTATTGACATGAGAGCAGACGAGATTGATGTCCTCTTGAGTTAAATTGTCAAAAGAAGTTCCTCTTTAGGTAGAATGATCGCGAATCAGCGTGTGATTTTTCTCAATTCTCCCTTCTGGTCAGAGCGATTAGGGTCATCAAAAGAAGAGTTTACTCTCTCCTCGCACATCCATTTCTATGTCATCAACTCTGGCAAACCTCCACCATTATCTGTCAGAATGACAGGGAAGAGTTAGAGAAGTCTTTGCTCAGCTTTGGTGAAGAGTGTTCTTGATGTCATAGAGGTGTTTGGTAACCTCAAGGGTAGTTTTATTCTCCAGAAGCCTAGCGAAGATAAAGTTACAGAAAGATAGATTGAAGGTGAGTAGGACTTTACCTCCCATCCTACCCATAACCGTGTCCATTTCAGCCAAGAATTTACAACACCTGATTGCAGATATTTGACTTGAAGTTTGAGCTTTTTAATGTAATGAGGGCGAATTATAAAAGGACTAAGATTGGAGTCGGGAGCTATTTGAGTGACTTAGAACTAGTGGGAGCCAGCGGGCTACTGGTGAAAGTGCTATAAGTGGCTCTCGCTTCGAGAACTGGTCATGCTATACTCTAGAGGCTTTGAGTGGGGAAAAGGATCAGTTAAGACCTTGTGTACTTGCTTAGTTGTGCTAAGTAAGTTTATCAAGACAACTAGACGATTGCTTCTGCGCGCTTTACAGCTTCTAACTAGCATGGATGCCTTCAGGCAAGAGTCCTCTCATCCCTGGAGAGGAAAACTCGATTATTTAAGAAAGGAAATAGATCAAATGAATTGGGAAAAACGACAAAAATTTTCCATCCGTAGTTTGCTATAGGAGTAGCCTCGGTCCTAATCGGCCAGTTTTTTGTAGGTCGTCACCTAGGAGATATGACGGTAGCTGCGGATGAGGTAGCTGCTTTAGTAGAAAAAGAGAGTGGTGTCCCAGAGCAGCCAGCGCTTGCTGCAAATCTAGCGGACTCAACTACGACAAGTGAGACTACTTCAGCCAACACAGTGCACACTGAGGAGACCTCTGCAACTTCGACTAGTAGTGAGGCGGTTGCAACAGTAGCAAGTTCTACAGCAGAGGCTGTCAGCCCTGCAACAGAAACAACACCAAAGACAGAGACAACGGCACCAGCGACAGAGGTAGCTAAGGACTCTGACACAGGCAGAAACTGTCCACTATAAAGTTAGTTATGTCGATGAAAATGGTCAAGTCATCTATACAACTGTCAAGGAAGCTATCATCCAAGCCGGTCAGGAGTCGGTGACTGTCACAGAGGACGGCCGAGAACTAGCTAATGAGGCTGCTAGCTAACTACGGGGATGAGTCAGGAACTCACTGGTTCGTACTGCGACCATCACGCGCGGTGGGACGACCGAAAATCGTCTATCAGGTTAAGGCATTTTGCTAATCCTGGAGTCAGAGACCAACACTGGTAGCCGTGAAGCAAAGATTGACTACACTATCGTGCCAGGATCAGCAAACGGATGTCGAGGCTCTATCGTGAGACCAAGTCTTACACCCAGCCAACCTATGATACCAAGCTGACAACAGACCACCCTCATCCAGCCTGAACCAAGGGAATCCCTGAACTCAAGGACTCATAAACTCCTCGAACCAGCAAGGTGGCTCGCCCTCACAGAAGATCAACCCAATCTCATAGTTTTGCCCTTGAAAGCCTGGTCAAGAAAAGAACGGGAGAAACGGGGTCTATGCTAGATCAAGGAGATGGTGAGTCTCTATCTCACGCTCTAAAAGGCTGAACAAGAGATTATAATAACACAGATAGACGAACCAAAATATTAACTTCTTTGTTAGAAATCATTCTTCTATAGAAAACAGAGCAGATGCTTTTAACCGACAGATGATGCCAAGGCTCTTGGTTTTACGATGAAAGTTAACACAGGTGACTTTATTGATTTAGTAGGGCCCTAGATGGTTCTAAGCTTTGTTGCAGGGAGAGAGTATCTGGTCGGGGTTTACTATAAAAAGGATCCCCAGATAACAGCTTTTGCAACGGTAGCGCTCGCTAGTCCTCAAAATACCGAGCCCTACATCACGCTAGAGCGGACTTATGGATCAGACAGCCGGGCAGACCTTAACTTTACCCAAAAGAAAAATGGGACAGAACTAGATGTCTCCTACCGAGTGGGCTTGACGCGGATTACTCTAGATGAGGTCGAACTAACAGACGATGCCAAGAAACTCGGCCTAACCCTAGCGGATGCTGGTGATGGCTATGTCATTTCTGGAAAAGTTCCCCTAGATAATCGGACCAAGGCAGGAACTTATGTGATTGGCGTTCAGTCTAAGACTATGCCAAATATTATACGAAAAACGGCTAACTTAACGATTTCAACTGCTAATAGTTTTGTTTTAATGGATGTAAAAGGAGGTTCTGTTGGTTGGAATGAAAAATCTGATATAGGCGGTCGAAGTGATTACCTCAATAATCCAATTGATGATTCTGTCAATTTTGATGCCACCTCAAATACTATATATGCCCCAGTAACAACTTTTGGTTATCATCTAAAAAAGGAATTTATAGGGACAGGGAAAAAAGTTCTCACAGTCAATGATGCAACTTCGGCTACAGATCAGTATACTAATAATCTCTGGTTGACTATTTCGGAAAAACCTACAGACTTTAACGCTCCCATTACCTTGACGAAATTTGAACAGACCAAGGGGCAGGAACAGGAGTGGTTTTTAGAACCAATCAAGATAAAGAACCAACTCTTTCAAATGTTTTTAAGCTAACAATAGCTAATGGGGTAGAAAACTTAGATAGATGGAGAATTGATAATGATAGAGATGGTTATCCAGCTTATCGCTTGAACTTTAGTAAATTACCGGTAGAGGCGGGAAGTTATCAGATTGCCTTTTACTACTACCGATAGTTTGGGAGTTGTCAAAAGAACACAGATATACACTTGTAACAGTTGAACGTTCTCAAACTTATGATGCATTTAGTCGTGATGTGGCCGACTACTGGATCACCAATGCGGATGCCCGTTACAAGATTGGTGACAAGTATGCTATCGATGCCGAGACGGTTGTCCCTCAAACGACGGCAGCCCAGACGATCGGAACTGTCGAACTGAACAAGCTCAACGCTACCCTCAAGATCGTTGAAGTTCCTGCTGGATTTGCAGTAGATCGGACGACAGGAGTGATCACCAAGGCGGCAGGAACCTTGCTTGACTCTGCGACTATGTTATCAAGGTTAAAGCCATTGACGGACACTTTGGGGACAACGCCCCGACAAGAAACCTGACTATCCATGTGGTCTCAGATGTGACAGCTATCCCAGACCAGGTCTGGACAGAAGGCCAGGAGATCCCAGCTATCCCGATCACGATGAAGAGTGGTGCTACTGTCACTAACGTCCAAGTAGTGCAGAATGATAACACCTACGCCTACCTCAAAGGAGGCGACGGCAACCAGATCACCGGGGCAGCCCTCAAGACTACTACAGACAAGCAAGAAGTAACTGCTCTCGTTACTTATACCGCAACAGACGGAACTAGCCAAAAGGTTAAAACGACCTTAACTATACCGTCCGTGCAGATACTACCCCGATCGCTCTTGATGTTACCAATGCTAAGCAGTCTGTTGTAGAGGGTAACCGCTTTGCAGACATGAAACTTACAACGACAGCGGGTGCGACTATTACTATCGATGAAGCGGCCCTTCCGTATGGGACAAGCTATGACAGCAAAACCCAGACTATCAGGGATTGGCTACTACGAAGGCAAGTACAACATCCTCGTCACTGCGACAAAAGGGGAAAAGAAAACCTCAAAACTCGTTGAGTTGACCGTGACACCAGGGAACTTTACAGTGCCAAGTACTAGTCATGAGTTTGTCGCAGGGGCAGAGATTGATCCGATCAAGGTTCATATGGAGGATAACTGGACTATCACCAATGTCGGTGGAAGTCTCCCACGTGGGCTCTCATGGACTAGTGATCGCCAGCAAATCACTGGAACTCCTACAGAGGTTGGTAATTGGCGCGCAGAAGTTCGTATTCGCCGTGTGACTAAAGGTGGTACTCAGCAGGAGGCGACTGGTTACATCAACATCCGTGTTAATTCAGTTCCTGTCTCACTTACGATTAACAACAACCGCCAAACAGTGACTGTTCTTGACCCGATTCAGGAGATGGCAGTAGAAGCTTCTCAGGGTGCGACCGTATCGATGCTGTCAGGATCCCTTCCAGCAGGAGTCAGCTATGATCCAAGTACTGGTAAAATTAGCGGGACACCAACAGAGACTGGAACCTTTAGCGCAACCTTTAGAGCAGCCTACCCAGCTATCCAAGGTAGTCAGACTGCTACCGGTACTGTGACTATCGTTGTTAACCCACGTCCACTTGACGTAACGATTGCAGGAAATGAACAGACCGTGACCGTGCTTTCTCCAATTCAGAATATCACCCTTACTGCCCCAGATAAGGCAGCAGTGACGATCGATGAGAGTAAACTTCCGGCTGGAGTGACCTATAATAGTGCAACTAAGACCTTTAGTGGGACTCCAAGTAAGGTAGGAACTCATGAGATCCCAGTTACCGCGACTTACCCTGAAATGGCTAAATCACCGATAGGAAATGCGACGGTTAAAATTACAGTTAATCCACTTCCAGTTACGCTTGCGATTTCAAACAAAGATCAAACTATCAATCTAGGTGAGCAAATTAAAAATGCAGTTGTAACGCACAACAACCACGCGACACTAACTGCACCGTACCTCAGCGCAGATCTTCCAGAATCGGATGTAGCTAGCTATGTCTCAGCCCTTTTAGGACTTGACTATAACTCAACTACTAACACTTTCTCAGGTACTCCGACTAGAGCTGGTGTTTACAAGGTTCGCCTTCGTGCAACCAATCCAGCGGACCTTGGAGGAGCAACTGCAGAATCAACTATGACGATTACCGTTAAGGATGATGCACTAGATATCAGCCTTTCCCAAAGTCAGCAAATCGTCGTAAAAGGAAATGCCATTCGCCAAGTCACTGTGAACCATACGCAAGGTTCAACCCTAAGTGTGAATGATGCGGACATCCCTGCAGGACTCAGTTTCAATGCCCAAACGGGGGTTCTTACAGGAACGCCAACAACAGTCGGCAGCTATACTATCCCTGTGACGGCCACAAAAGGCACTAAAACAGCTAAAGCCAATATTCTGATTGATGTTATTGAGATCGACAAAGGAGCTGATGGCGTAGATGGAAAATCTCCAACCGTCACAACTGAACGTGGAACTAATACCGTAGACGGCAAAGAAGTGAACGGCACTTGGCTCGTTGTAACTCCAGCCGACGGCGGTACCCCAACTCGTGACCTTCGTAGCCGATGGAGCTAAAGGTGAAAAAAGGAGACAAGGGAGAAAATGGTGCTAATGGAGCCGACGGTAAATCTCCAACCGTGACAACTGAACGCGGTACTAATACCGTAGACGGAAAAGAAGTGAACGGCACTTGGCTTGTTGTAACTCCAGCCGACGGCGGCACTCCAACTCGTACCTTCGTAGCCGATGGAACTAAAGGTGAAAAAGGAGACAAGGGAGAAGCCGGTGCTAATGGAGCCGACGGAAAATCTCCAACCGTTACAACTGAACGTGGCACTAATACTGTAGACGGCAAAAAGTGAATGGTACTTGGCTCGTTGTAACTCCAGCCGATGGCGGCACTCCAACTCGTACCTTCGTAGCCGATGGAGCTAAAGGTGAAAAAGGAGACAAGGGAGAAACCGGTGCTAATGGAGCTGACGGAAAATCTCCAACCGTTACTACTGAACGTGGCACTAACACCGTAGATGGAAAAGAAGTGAACGGCACTTGGGTCATCGTAACCCCAGCCGACGGCGGTACCCCAACTCGTACTTTCGTAGCAGACGGTCAAGCCGGCGCTAAAGGTGAAAAAGGAGACAAGGGAGAAACCGGTGCTAATGGTGCAGATGGAAAATCCCCAACCGTGACAACTGAACGCGGTACTAACACCGTAGACGGAAAAGAAGTGAATGGTACTTGGGTCATCGTAACTCCAACCGACGGCGGCACCCCAACTCGTACCTTCGTAGCTGATGGAGCTAAAGGTGAAAAAGGAGACAAGGGAGAAACCGGTGCTAATGGAGCTGACGGTAAAATCTCCAACCGTCACAACTGAACGCGGTACTAATACCGTAGACGGCAAAGAAGTGAACGGTACTTGGGTCATCGTAACTCCAGCCGACGGCGGCACCCCAACTCGTACCTTCGTAGCAGACGGTCCAGCCGGCGCTAAAGGTGAAAAAGGAGACAAGGGAGAAAATGGTGCTAATGGAGCCGATGGTAAAATCTCCAACCATGACAACTGAACGCGGCACTAATACCGTAGACGGCAAAAGAAGTGAACGGTACTTGGGTTATCGTAACTCCAGCCGACGGCGGCACCCCTAACCCAGTACTTTCGTAGCCGATGGAGCTAAAGGTGAAAAAGGAGACAAGGAGAAAACCGGTGCTAATGGAGCTGACGGTAAATCTCAACCGTGACAACTGAACGCGGTACTAATACCGTAGACGGCAAAGAAGTGACCGGCACTTGGCTTGTTGTAACTCCAGCCGATGGCGGCACTCCAACCCGTACCTTCGTATCCGATGGAGCTAAAGGTGAAAAAGGAGACAAGGGAGAAAATGGAGCCGACGGTAAATCTCCAACCGTCACAACTGAACGCGGCACTAACACCGTAGACGGCAAAGAAGTGACCGGCACTTGGCTTGTTGTTACTCCAGCCGACGGCGGCACTCCAACTCGTACCTTCGTAGCCGATGGAGCTAAAGGTGAAGATGGTAAGAATGGTGTAGATGGTACATCGATTACGATTACCAAGACTGAAACCCTTCCAAGCGGTGATATTCGAGTAGTCTTCTCAGACGGACGTGAAATTGTCGAGCCGAAAGGAGAAACGTGCTAATGGAGCCGACGGTAAATCTCCAACCGTTACAACTGAACGCGGCACTAATACCGTAGACGGCAAAAAGAAGTAAATGGTACTTGGGTCGTTGTAACTCCAGCCGATGGCGGCACTCCAACTCGTACTTTTGTAGCAGACGGCCAAGCCGGTGCTAAAGGTGACGATGGTAAATCTATCACAATTACGAATACCGAAACTCTCCCAAGTGGAGATATCCGCGTAAGTTTCTCAGATGGTCGCGATATCGTCGTACCGAAGGGAGCTAAGGGCGATAACGGTAAAGATGGTCAAAATGGCCGCGATGGTCGTGATGGTCGCGATGGACAGAATGGTCAAGATGGCCGCGATGGTCGCGATGGACAGAATGGTCAAAAATGGTCGCGATGGTCAAAATGGCCGTGATGGTCAGAATGGTCAAGATGGTCGCGATGGTCAAAATATGGTCAGAATGGTCGCGATGGTCAAAATGGTCAAAGATGGACAAAATGGTCAGAATGGCCAAAAATGGCCGCGATGGTCGCGATGGTCAGAATGGTCATGAATGGTCAAAATGGACAAAATGGTCAAAATGGACAAAATGGTCGCGATGGTCAAAATGGCCGTGATGGCCGTGATGGTCAAGATGGTCGTGATGGTCGTGATGGTCAAAATGGTCAAAATGGTCAAAATGGTCAGAATGGTCAGAATGGTCACGAATGGTCAGAATGGTCGCGTGATGGACAGAAATGGTCGCGATGGACAAAATGGTCAAAAATGGTCAAAATGGTCGGAATGGCCAAAATGGTCGCGATGGTCAGAATGGTCGTGATGGCCAAAATGGCCGTGATGGACAAAAATGGTCAAAATGGTCAAAAATGGTCAAAATGGTCAAAATGGTCAAAATGGTCAAAATGGTCAAAATGGTCAAAAATGGTCAAAATGGACAAAATGGTCGCGATGGCCGTGATGGTCAAAACGGTCAGAATGGCCGCGATGGTCAAAATGGTCAGAATGGTCAAAATGGCCGCGATGGTCAGAATGGTCGCGATGGTCAGAATGGTCAGAATGGTCAGAATGGACAAAATGGCCAAAATGGTCAAAACGGTCGCGATGGTCAAAATGGCCGCGATGGACAGAATGGTCAAAACGGTCGCGATGGTCAAAATGGCCAGAATGGTCGCGATGGCCGTGATGGTCAAAATGGCCGTGATGGTCAAAAATGGCCGCGATGGTCAAAAATGGCCGCGATGGTCAAAATGGTCGCGATGGTCAAAATGGTCGTGATGGTCAAAATGGTCGTGATGGTCAAAATGGTACAGGTACCACACCAGGTACAGGTGGTACACCAGGGACAGTCTTGAGTAACAACCACGGAAATGATGCTCCGACTCCAAGTACTTTAGGCTTCTCACCTTCAGCGCAAAGTACCGGTGGAGGAATGAATAGCAACCAGTCTAGTGAAAGAATTGCACACACAGGAGAGGAAAGAAGCATGAGCTTATCTCTTCTAGGTGGAGCAAGTATTTTTAGGTTTGCTTGGTGCAGTTCAAATACGCCGCAAGAGAAAGTCAAGACTAACCCCAAAAAGGCAGCTCCAATAGTAGGAGAGTGGCCTCAGTGTTGAATCAAGAAACCGACTTCTGTACTCACACAGTATCAGGTTGTTATTGACAAAATAAAAGATGCTTTTTTTGTCCACTGTAGTTGGTAGACGAAAAGTCATATTCTGGAGAGAAGCAACTTGCTTCTCTCCTTTTTGACATTCAAAGTGATTAGAATCCTATAGCAATGTATACTGCATTGAATCTAAAACAGTACATCAAGGATTCTATAACGTTTATTAGAAATTAATTTGACTTTCATAATCTCTTTGTTCATATCTTATTTCAATCCGCTATATATTGAAAATTCCAAAGCCTTTGATGACTCTGGAATTTTTTTCTATTTTAGTATGTTGAATCTAAAAATAGTATGTTGCGATTACTAAAATATTTCTAGAAATAAATCTGACTTTCCCAATTACTTTGTTCACATCTTATTTCAATATGCTATTTGGCACAAGGCTAAGACTTTAAAGATTCCCCAGATTATTGGATTTATTTTTATTCCCCCAATTTGTAAAATTAAGTTCATCTTTTTATCGGAATTAGTAGAAAAAAATCAGTAAAGGGTATTCTGCCTTCCCTTTTATCCCTAGGTCATCTCTACATCTGGTTTCCTCTTTTAACTTATCTGATCTTTTTCAGTCTAGCATCTATTATAATTCAAAGACTGGTCGGCATTAAAAACTGGCCCTTGGAATCAGGTGAGCGCTATATCGTCTTTTGTTACAAGGCGACTGACTTTACTGATAATCTGCAATCGTCAGACGAAGGTCAAGTATTTTGGGTGCAAAAAGACCAGATTCCAAATTTGGATCTGGCCTATGAGTATGATAGCTTTGATGGAGATGATGGAAGTTCCAGAAAAGTCTGAGTTTTCTACCGCCACCGGTACAGAAGATGGTAGGGAGAAGAAAATGTTTGAATCCTTTACTAACTATTCAATCTTGTCTAAGGCTTTCTGAAATACAAAAAGATAATAGATTTTATAATGATCTGATTAGAAGTATCTCACTTGATTTTTTTATAGTTTTAATGTAGAATGAAGTGAATTATAGTGCAAACAGGTCTTGATTCGAGAACTAATTTAAGTCATTTAGGGGCAGAGAACTCACAGAGTTTCGGGCTTTAGGTGATTTGAATGGTTCTTGTTTTAGGACTGGTCAAGCTATGATATTAGGAGTTATGAGTTCCTAGACTGATAGCTCTAGACAAAAAAGTTTGCCTTAGGGTAGAAACTCGTTTTTAAGAAAGGAAATAAATCAAATGAATTGGGAAAAACGACAAAAATTTTCCATCCGTAAGTTTGCGATAGGAGTGGCCTCGGTCCTAATTGGCCAGTTTTTTGTAGGTCGTCACCTAGGAGATATGACCGTAGCTGCGGATGAAGTAGCTGCATTAGTAGAAGAAGGGAAAGGCGGTATAGAGCAACCGGCCCTAACTACTAGTCTGACAGATACAGTTGTTTCAGAGGGTGAGAACGCTGCAGAGAATGTAGCTCCATCAGTGGAGTCTCCAGTTGCTGGTGAGACTGTTAAGGAAACTGTAGCTTCAGAGAGCGAGGGAGCACGAGTCGAGAAACCTCTAACAGAGAAGACTCCAGCAACTCCTGCGGCATCGGATACAGGTGCCCAAGAGGCAACTAAGGACTTGACACAGGCAGAAACTGTCCGCTATAAGGTTAGCTATGTTGATGAGAATGGTCAAGTCATCTATACAACTGTCAAGGAAGCGATCATCCAGGCTGGTCAGGAGTCGGTGACTGTCACAGAGGACGGCCGTGAACTAGCTAATGAGGCTGCTCTAGCTAACTACGGGGATGAGTCAGGAAATTCACTGGTGCGTACTGCGACCATCACGCGTGGAGGGACGACAGAGATCGTCTATCAGGTTAAGGCATTTACTAATCCTGAGTCAGAGACCAACACGGGTAGCCGTGAAGCAAAGATTGACTACACTATCGTTTACAAGGATCAGCAAACGGATGTTGAGGTCTATCGTGAGACTAAGTCTTACACCCAGCCAACATATGATACTAAGCTGACAACAGACCACCTCATCCAGCCTGAAATCCAAGCAATCCCTGAACTCAAGGACTATAAACTCCTCGAAAGCAGCAAGGTGGCTCGCCTCACAGAAGGTCAGCCCAATCTCTTAGTCTTCGCCCTTGAAAGCCTAGTCAAGAAAGAGCGGGAGAAGAGAGCGGATAATCCTGCTAACACTCAACCCTATATCACGCTGGAAGATTATACTGGAATTACTAGAATAAAACAAAACGGAACGTCAGTATACCTTAGTTATAAGGTCGGTTTGACACGTATCACTTCAGATGATATAGAGTTGACACCTGATGCCAAAGCTTTAGGATTGACCTATAATAGAGTCAATGAGTACATCTCGGGAACGGTTGCACTAGATGGAACTCACCAGGCAAGAACCTATGCAATCGGTCTGGTTTCAAAGAAAGATCCGAACCTCCGAAAGACCTTTGACTTCACGATTGAAAATCCCAGGTCAACAGGAATTACATCATTCGTGGGTGGGTACAGAGCTGAGACATCAGTTCGCATACAAGACGCAGGTCGTGGATCAGGGGATCGTGGGGAGAATAGTACTAGGATAGATGAGGCAACAGCTCCCGTTACCTTATTTGGTTATGGTGCGGATAGTGGCGAAACTATCAAGAACATAAACGCCTACTCCCCTCGTTATGTGACGGAGTTTGGTCTCTATACGGCAGATTCTGACAGTCTTCGGGACTTTCCTAATGAACCCATCCGTATCCTTTCTGTTGAACGCTTGGATCAGACACCAGGGGTAAACTATGAATTTATCAAAGTAAGGGATGAGTATAGTCGCATTGGAGGTGGTTGGGATGCTCACTCTGGTGATAACACCCCTTATCGGATTCGTTTTACAGAATTGCCTGCAACTCAAGGGGAGTTCCAGATCAAGTTCAAGACGACTGACAGCATGAACCAGTCTAGAATCTTTACGCTACATTTTACTACCTATGAACGTTCTATTGGAGAAGGCTATCTGACAAATGCAGACGTGGACTTCCAAGCTGATAAGAAGACGACAGTACTCTCAAAGGAAAATATCCCACAGGTTCCACGCTCAGATCAAGAACAAACCCTAGGGAAATTGGTCCTCAATAAAATCAATGCCCAAATCAAGCCAGGTACGCTTCCCCAAGGGCTTGTATATGATGCAGATACTCATACCATCAAGAAACAGGCAGGTGTTGTACTAGAGCCTGGAATCTACAGTTTTGAAGCACGGGCTATCGATGGTCACTTTGCTGATAATGCTCCAAACCGTACTTTTAAGATTGAAGTAACGGATGTGATCAATCCAATTGAACACCAAGTCTGGACGGAGGGTAAACGTTTTACGCCTATTCCAGTTAGTTTAGAAGATGGTACAGAGATTGTTGCTGTTCGAGTGACTCAGCCTGCTCAAACCTATGCAGTCGTAACAGGAAATAGTGAAAACAAGACAGTTGAAGGTTATGGATTGGTTCAAACCTCAAGCAATCAAACTGCTCGTGTAGAAGTTGATTATCGTAATGCTGGAGGGAACCTAGTCACTACTTATACAGACTTCACCTATGAAGTTCGTCCGAATCCTGCAAAATTGGAGCTAGCAGTTACAAACCCTATTCAGTCGATCAAAGAAGGGGAAAACTTCTTAGATATGGCTATCACTCACACAGAAGGTGCAACCTTGACTGTCGATACTTCAGCCTTACCTCGAGGGGTTCAGTATGACCCAACTAGTAAAACAATATCTGGTCTTGGTCTCGTAGCTGGAGAATACAAGATCACAGTTAAGGCGGAAAAAGGCTCACAGGTAGCACAGAAAGAGATCAATCTGACCATCACAAGAGGAACTTTGACTGCTCCAAACTTTAGCCGAGAAGTTACAGTTGGAGATAGTATTGAAGACATTTTGTTACCAGTTCCTGCTAATACTGAAATGACAATTGGTTTAGATAATATCTATGACTACAACCTTGAGTTTGACTATGATAAAAACATCTTGTCAGGAAGGACTAAAAAAGTTGGAAATCTAAGCGGGACTTATACGCTCACACGAGGGACAGAAACAGCGACAGGGACAATCACCATTAAGATCAAAGATAAACCCATCTCTGTTAACAGCGGAGAGCGGACCGTAGTTGTTGGTTCAGACATGACTCCTTTCAAGATCAGAAGCCAGCGAAGGGCGACGATTAGTTTTGAAATTGGATGGGATGGTCGCCCCTATAATCTTCCAGCGGGTGTCTCCTATAATAAAGAAACCAATACCTTTAGCGGTAAGCCCACGGCTGTAGGAGATACTACGATTAACTATACCGTTTCTTACCCAGGGTTACAAGGTACATCTACTGCTAAGGGTAGCTTTACCCTACATGTGACGGATAGACCCATCTCTGTTAACAGCGGAGAGCGGACCGTAGTTGCCGGTTCAGACATGACTCCTTTCAAGATCGTAGCCAGCGAAGGAGCAACGCTTAGTTTTGACGGAAGATGGGGTGGTAGTGATAGACCAGACCTTCCAGCGGGTATCACTTATGATTCAGATACTAGAACCTTTAGTGGTAAACCTACAGTTGTAGGAGATACTACGCTCAACTACACCGTTTCTTATCCAGGGCTACAGGGGAACTCTACTGCTAAGGGTAGCTTTACCCTACATGTGACGGCGAAAGATATTTCTGTTAATAGTAGCGAAGAAACAGTTGAGTTTGGCAATGCAGTTCAAAACTTTACTATCAATGTCCCAGAAGGTGCGCAATTGCGCTTTGGACCTAGGGGAGATCTAGAAGTACCAAATTCGAGAGAACTGTTAGGTTTGACCTACGATCAAAATAGTCGCACTTTTAGCGGTACGCCAAATAAGGTAGGAACCTTCACATTGCCATATACAGTCAGCTACCCAGGATACCAAGGACAACCGAGCGCTTCAGGTACTTATAAAGTAACTGTGACTCCGAAAAACATCTCTGTTAATAGCGGTGAACAAACGCTTGTTGTCGGTACTCCTATCCAAAACTTTAAGTTGGAATTTCCAGAATGGGCTGTACTGGGACGCATGGAAGATGACTTTTACAGGGTTAAATTTGTTGAGGTCGACCCCAGCTCTTCCATCTGGGTTGATCTACGACAAGGCAACCCGAACGATCTCAGGAACTCCAACAGAAGTCGGTACCTTAACAGTAAACTATGCAGTCGGCATACCTGGAGATAATAATCATCCTACAGCTACAGGAACCTTGACCTTGCATGTAACGGATAAACCAATCTCTGTTACTGGTGGGGAACGAACTGTTTTAGCTGGAACTAAGATGGAGGATCTGACCTTAACTGCGTCAGAAGGAGCAACGATCAGAGGTCTGGAAAATCTACCAGATGGTCTCAGATATGATGCTACGACCCGTACTATCTCAGGAACACCAACTACTGTTGGGAACTACCGTCTTGAAATTACTGCGAGTTATCCAACTTACCATGGGAATAGAACGGCTAGTTCAGAAGTAGTGATTAAGGTTTTGCCATCACCAGCTTCAATTGAGATTGATAAAAAAGTTCAAACAATTGCATTGGGAGAAGCGATTGCCCCTGCAAAAGTAAATCATAACGCTGCCTCTACAGTAACTCTTAAAACTCCTTATGGCTTAGTCGCAGAGGATGAGATCACAAACGTTCTCAAAGACTATGGTCTTAGTTATGATCCGACTACTCAGACGATCTCAGGAACCCCTATCAAGACAGGAACGATCTCTATTCGTATGCAGGCGACAAACCCTGAGGCTATTGGAGGAGAAAGTGCACAAGATCGTATGACCATAACGGTTAATCCAAAGGATGAGACAACTCTTGATTTGACAGTTGATAATGCACGTCAGCTGATTGTTCTTGGCAATAGTATAGAGACAATCCAGTTAAATGCTACAACAGGCGCAAACATCACTCTAGATACAGCAACTCTTCCTGCTGGAGTTACCTATGATGCTACGAATCATACCATCTCAGGAACTCCAACTAAAAAAAGGAAGCTATACAACAACAGTGACAGCCAGTCTAGGTGATAAGACCGTTTCTAAGAATATCGTGATTGACGTCATCGAATTAAAGAATGGTGAAGATGGTAAATCGCCTACAGTTACAGCTGAACGTGGCACAAATGAAGTTGATGGCACAACCATTACAGGTACTTGGGTGACAGTTACCCCAGCCGGTGGTGGCACCCCAAGTCGCACCTTTATCCCAGATGGTAAAAATGGTGAGAATGGTAGAGATGGCGCAAATGGCCAAACAATCTCTGTTGTTACTAGCAAAGATGGGGACACGACCACTATTAAGTTCTATGTAGACAGCAATGGTAACGGAGAACAAGATGGTGATGAACCAATTATCCGCACGGCTGTTATTAAGGATGGTCAAAAAGGGGCAGACGGTCAAGCCGGTGCTAACGGTGCAGATGGAAAATCCCCAACCGTGACAACTGAACGCGGCACTAACACCGTAGACGGCAAAGAAGTGAACGGCACTTGGCTCGTTGTAACTCCAGCCGACGGCGGTACCCCAACTCGTACCTTCGTAGCCGATGGAGCTAAAGGTGAAAAAGGAGACAAGGGAGAAACTGGTGCTAATGGAGCCGACGGTAAATCTCCAACCGTCACAACTGAACGTGGCACTAACACCGTAGATGGAAAAGAAGTGAACGGTACTTGGGTCATCGTAACCCCAGCCGACGGCGGCACTCCAACCCGTACCTTCGTAGCTGATGGAGCTAAAGGTGAAAAAGGAGACAAGGGAGAAAATGGAGCCGACGGTAAATCTCCAACCGTGACAACTGAACGCGGCACTAACACCGTAGACGGAAAAGAAGTGACCGGCACTTGGCTTGTTGTTACTCCAGCCGACGGCGGCACCCCAACTCGTACCTTCGTAGCTGATGGAGCTAAAGGTGAAAAAGGAGACAAGGGAGAAACCGGTGCTAATGGAGCCGACGGTAAATCTCCAACCGTTACAACTGAACGTGGCACTAATACTGTAGACGGAAAAGAAGTGAATGGTACTTGGCTCGTTGTAACTCCAGCCGATGGCGGCACTCCAACTCGTACCTTCGTAGCCGATGGAGCTAAAGGTGAAAAAGGTGACAAGGGAGAAAATGGTGCTAATGGAGCCGATGGAAAATCCCCAACCGTCACAACTGAACGCGGTACTAACACCGTAGATGGAAAAGAAGTGAACGGTACTTGGGTCATCGTAACTCCAGCCGACGGCGGAACCCCAACCCGTACCTTCGTAGCCGATGGAGCTAAAGGTGAAAAAGGAGACAAGGGAGAAAATGGAGCCGATGGTAAATCCCCAACTGTTACAACTGAACGCGGCACTAATACCGTAGATGGAAAAGAAGTGAACGGTACTTGGCTCGTTGTAACCCCAGCTGACGGCGGAACCCCAACTCGTACCTTCGTAGCCGATGGAGCTAAAGGTGAAAAAGGAGACAAGGGAGAAAATGGTGCTAATGGAGTCGACGGTAAATCCCCAACCGTCACAACTGAACGCGGTACTAACACCGTAGATGGAAAAGAAGTGAACGGCACTTGGCTCGTTGTAACCCCAGCCGATGGCGGCACTCCAACTCGTACCTTCGTAGCAGACGGTCAAGCCGGCGCTAAAGGTGAAAAAGGAGACAAGGGAGAAACCGGTGCTAATGGTGCCGACGGTAAATCTCCAACCGTGACAACTGAACGTGGCACTAACACCGTAGACGGCAAAGAAGTGAACGGTACTTGGGTCATCGTAACCCCAGCCGACGGCGGCACTCCAACCCGTACCTTCGTAGCAGATGGAGCTAAAGGTGAAAAAGGAGACAAGGGAGAAAATGGAGCCGACGGTAAATCTCCAACCGTGACAACTGAACGCGGTACTAATACCGTAGATGGAAAAGAAGTGAACGGCACTTGGGTCATCGTAACTCCAGCCGACGGTGGTACCCCAACTCGTACTTTCGTAGCCGATGGAGCCAAAGGTGAAGATGGTAAGAATGGTGTAGATGGAAAATCCCCAACCGTGACAACTGAACGCGGTACTAACACCGTAGACGGCAAAGAAGTGAACGGCACTTGGCTCGTTGTAACTCCAGCTGACGGCGGTACTCCAACTCGTACTTTCGTAGCCGATGGCGCTAAAGGTGAAAAAGGAGACAAGGGAGAAAATGGTGCTAATGGAGCCGACGGTAAATCTCCAACCGTGACAACTGAACGCGGCACTAATACCGTAGACGGAAAAGAAGTAAATGGTACTTGGCTCGTTGTTACTCCAGCCGACGGCGGTACCCCAACTCGTACCTTCGTAGCCGATGGAGCTAAAGGTGAAAAAGGAGACAAGGGAGAAAATGGTGCTAATGGAGCCGACGGTAAATCTCCAACCGTAACAACTGAACGCGGCACTAATACCGTAGACAGCAAAGAAGTGAACGGCACTTGGCTTGTTGTAACTCCAGCCGACGGCGGCACTCCAACCCGTACCTTCGTAGCCGATGGAGCTAAAGGTGAAAAAGGAGACAAGGGAGAAAATGGTGCTAATGGAGCCGACGGAAAATCTCCAACCGTCACAACTGAACGTGGAACTAATACCGTAGACGGCAAAGAAGTGAACGGCACTTGGCTCGTTGTAACTCCAGCCGACGGCGGTACCCCAACTCGTACCTTCGTAGCCGATGGAGCTAAAGGAGACAAGGGAGAAAATGGAGCCGACGGAAAATCTCCAACCGTGACAACTGAACGCGGCACTAACACCGTAGACGGCAAAGAAGTGAACGGTACTTGGGTCATCGTAACCCCAGCCGATGGTGGTACTCCAACTCGTACCTTCGTAGCCGATGGAGCTAAAGGTGCAGATGGAAAATCCCCAACCGTGACAACTGAACGCGGCACTAATACCGTAGACGGCAAAGAAGTGAACGGCACTTGGCTCGTTGTAACTCCAGTCGACGGCGGCACCCCAACTCGTACCTTCGTAGCTGATGGAGCTAAAGGTGAAAAAGGAGACAAGGGAGAAAATGGAGCCGACGGAAAATCCCCAACCGTGACAACTGAACGCGGCACTAACACTGTAGACGGCAAAGAAGTGAACGGTACTTGGGTCATCGTAACTCCAGCCGACGGCGGCACTCCAACTCGTACCTTCGTAGCCGATGGCGCTAAAGGTGAAGATGGTAAGAATGGTGTAGATGGTACATCGATTACGATTACCAATACTGAAACCCTTCCAAGCGGAGATATTCGAGTAGTCTTCTCAGACGGACGTGAAATTGTCGTACCGAAGGGAGCTAAAGGAGACAAGGGAGAAAATGGTGCTAATGGAGCCGACGGTAAATCTCCAACCGTGACAACTGAACGCGGTACTAACACCGTAGACGGCAAAAAGAAGTGAACGGTACTTGGGTCATCGTAACTCCAGCCGACGGCGGAACTCCAACCCGTACCTTCGTAGCCGATGGAGCTAAAGGTGAAAAAGGAGACAAGGGAGAAAATGGAGCCGACGGTAAATCTCCAACCGTCACGACTGAACGCGGCACTAATACCGTAGACGGCAAAGAAGTGAACGGCACTTGGGTCATCGTAACTCCAGCCGACGGCGGTACTCCAACTCGTACTTTCGTAGCCGATGGCGCTAAAGGTGAAAAAGGAGACAAGGGAGAAAATGGTGCTAATGGAGCCGACGGTAAATCTCCAACCGTCACGACTGAACGCGGCACTAATACCGTAGACGGCAAAGAAGTGAACGGCACTTGGGTCATCGTAACTCCAGCCGACGGCGGTACTCCAACTCGTACTTTCGTAGCCGATGGCGCTAAAGGTGAAAAAGGAGACAAGGGAGAAAATGGAGCCGACGGAAAATCCCCAACCGTCACAACTGAACGCGGCACTAACACCGTAGATGGCAAAGAAGTGAACGGCACTTGGCTTGTTGTAACTCCAGCCGACGGTGGTACCCCAACTCGTACTTTCGTAGCTGATGGAGCTAAAGGTGAAGATGGTACATCGATTACGATTACCAATACTGAAACCCTTCCAAGCGGAGATATTCGAGTAGTCTTCTCAGACGGACGTGAAATTGTCGTACCGAAGGGAGCTAAAGGAGACAAGGGAGAAAATGGAGCCGACGGAAAATCTCCAACCGTTACAACTGAACGCGGTACTAACACCGTAGATGGTAAAGAAGTGAACGGTACTTGGGTCATCGTAACTCCAGCCGACGGCGGCACTCCAACTCGTACCTTCGTAGCCGATGGAGCTAAAGGAGACAAGGGAGAAAATGGAGCCGACGGTAAATCTCCAACCGTAACGACTGAACGCGGCACTAACACCGTAGACGGCAAAGAAGTGACCGGTACTTGGCTCGTTGTAACTCCAGCCGACGGCGGCACTCCAACTCGTACCTTCGTAGCCGATGGAGCTAAAGGTGAAAAAGGAGACAAGGGAGAAACCGGTGCTAATGGAGCCGACGGTAAATCTCCAACCGTCACAACTGAACGCGGTACTAACACCGTAGACGGCAAAGAAGTGACCGGTACTTGGCTCGTTGTAACTCCAGCCGACGGCGGCACTCCAACCCGTACCTTCGTAGCCGATGGAGCTAAAGGAGACAAGGGAGAAACCGGTGCTAATGGAGCCGACGGTAAATCTCCAACCGTGACAACTGAACGCGGCACTAACACCGTAGACGGAAAAGAAGTAAATGGTACTTGGCTCGTTGTAACTCCAGCCGACGGTGGTACCCCAACTCGTACTTTCGTAGCCGATGGAGCTAAAAAGGTGAAAAAGGAGACAAGGGAGAAACCGGTGCTAATGGAGCTGACGGTAAATCTCCAACCGTCACAACTGAACGCGGCACTAATACCGTAGACGGCAAAGAAGTGACCGGCACTTGGCTCGTTGTTACTCCAGCCGACGGCGGCACTCCAACCCGTACCTTCGTAGCCGATGGAGCTAAAGGAGACAAGGGAGAAAATGGAGCCGACGGAAAATCTCCAACCGTGACAACTGAACGCGGCACTAATACCGTAGACGGCAAAGAAGTGAATGGTACTTGGGTCATCGTAACTCCAGCCGACGGCGGCACTCCAACTCGTACTTTCGTAGCCGATGGCGCTAAAGGTGAAAAAGGAGACAAGGGAGAAAATGGTGCTAATGGAGCCGACGGTAAATCTCCAACCTTTACAACTGAACGCGGCACTAATACCGTAGACGGAAAAGAAGTAAATGGTACTTGGCTCGTTGTTACTCCAGCCGATGGCGGCACTCCAACTCGTACTTTCGTAGCCGATGGAGCTAAAGGTGCAGATGGAAAATCCCCAATCGTCACAACTGAACGCGGCACTAACACCGTAGACGGCAAAGAAGTGAACGGCACTTGGGTCATCGTAACTCCAGCCGACGGCGGTACCCCAACCCGTACCTTCATAGCCGATGGAGCTAAAGGTGAAGATGGTAAGAATGGTGTAGATGGTACATCGATTACGATTACCAATACTGAAACCCTTCCAAGCGGTGATATTCGAGTAGTCTTCTCAGACGGACGTGAAATTGTCGTACCGAAGGGAGCTAAAGGAGACAAGGGAGAAAATGGAGCCGACGGTAAATCTCCAACCGTCACAACTGAACGCGGCACTAACACCGTAGACGGCAAAGAAGTGAACGGCACTTGGGTCGTTGTAACTCCAGCCGACGGTGGTACCCCAACTCGTACCTTCGTAGCTGATGGCGCTAAAGGTGAAAAAGGAGACAAGGGAGAAAATGGTGCTAATGGAGCCGACGGAAAATCTCCAACCGTTACAACTGAACGCGGCACTAACACCGTAGACGGCAAAGAAGTGAACGGCACTTGGCTTGTTGTAACTCCAGCCGACGGCGGTACCCCAACTCGTACTTTCGTAGCCGATGGAGCTAAAGGTGGAGATGGTAAGGCCGGAGCTGATGGTAAATCTATCACAATTACGAATACCGAAACCCTTCCAAGCGGTGATATTCGAGTAGTCTTCTCAGACGGACGTGAAATTGTCGTACCGAAGGGAGCTAAAGGAGACAAGGGAGAAACCGGTGCTAATGGAGTCGACGGAAAATCTCCAACCGTGACAACTGAACGTGGCACTAATACCGTAGACGGAAAAGAAGTAAATGGTACTTGGCTCGTTGTTACTCCAGCCGATGGCGGCACTCCAACTCGTACCTTCGTAGCCGATGGTAAGAACGGTAAATCTGTATCTGTTGACACACTTCGTATTGAACAAAGTAAATTAACAGTCGTAACATTCTATTATGATTTAGATGGTGATGGAAAATATACACCAGGAGTGGATGATATTATCCAGAGCGAAATTGTAAGGGGATGGTCGCGATGGTCAGAATGGTCGTGATGGTCGCGATGGACAGAATGGTCAAAATGGTCGCGATGGTCAGAATGGTCGCGATGGTCAGAATGGTCGCGATGGTCAGAATGGTCGTGATGGTCGTGATGGTCAAAATGGTCGCGATGGTCAAAATGGTCAAAATGGTCGCGATGGACAGAATGGTCGCGATGGACAAAATGGACAGAATGGCCGCGATGGTCGCGATGGACAGAATGGTCGTGATGGCCGTGATGGTCGCGATGGATCCAAAATGGTCAGAATGGCCGTGATGGTCGCGATGGTCGTGATGGCCGTGATGGACAAAATGGTCGCGATGGTCAGAATGGTCGTGATGGTCGCGATGGTCGCGATGGTCGCGATGGTCGCGATGGTCAGAATGGTCGCGATGGCCGTGATGGACAAAAATGGTCGCGATGGTCAAAAATGGCCAAAATGGTCAAAAATGGTCAAAACGGTCAGAATGGTCAAAATGGCCAAAATGGCCAAAATGGTCAGAATGGACAAAATGGTCAGAATGGTCGCGATGGCCAAAATGGTCGCGATGGCCGTGATGGTCGCGATGGTCAGAATGGTCGCGATGGCCGTGATGGTCGCGATGGCCGTGATGGTCAGAATGGTCAGAATGGTCAGAATGGACAAAATGGCCAAAATGGTCAAAACGGTCGCGATGGTCAAAATGGCCGCGATGGACAGAATGGTCAAAACGGTCGCGATGGTCAAAATGGCCAGAATGGTCGCGATGGCCGTGATGGTCAAAATGGCCGTGATGGTCAAAATGGCCGCGATGGTCAAAATGGCCGCGATGGTCAAAATGGTCGCGATGGTCAAAATGGTCGTGATGGTCAAAATGGTCGTGATGGTCAAAATGGTACAGGTACCACACCAGGTACAGGTGGTACACCAGGGACAGTCTTGAGTAACAACCACGGAAATGATGCTCCGACTCCAAGTACTTTAGGCTTCTCACCTTCAGCGCAAAGTACCGGTGGAGGAATGAATAGCAACCGTCTAGTGAAAGAATTGCCACACACAGGAGAGGAAAGAAGCATGAGCTTATCTCTTCTAGGTGGAGCAAGTATTTTAAGTTTGCTTGGTGCAGTTCAAATACGCCGCAAGAGAGAAAGTCAAGACTAACCCCAAAAGGCAGCTCCAATAGTAGGAGAGTGGCCTCAGTGTTGAATCAAGAAACCGACTTCTGTACTCACACAGTATCAGGTTGTTATTGACAAAATAAAAGATGCTCTTTGTCCACTGTAGTTGGTAGACGAAAAGTCATATTCTGGAGAGAAGCAACTTGCTTCTCTCCTTTTTGATATTCAAAGTGATTAGAAATCAAGTAAGCTCCCTATAGCAATATATTGAAAAATTCCAAAAGTCTTTGATGACTCTGGAATTTTTTCTAACTTAATTTTTACAAATTGGGGAAATAAAAATAGATTAACTAAATTCGGAGAACTGGAGCTACTTTTTGATACAAGCGATTGAAAAACTGTCTAAAATCCGATATAATGGAGTGTTGAAAGGAATTTTAGAGTCCAATGTAATAAAAAGCTATTAGAAATTCAAATAATTCAAAAAAAGTAAAAAGAAAGAGAAGTTATGAGTATTCAAGAAGAAATCAAAAAACGTCGTACCTTTGCCATCATCTCCCACCCGGACGCTGGTAAAACAACTATCACTGAGCAATTGCTTTACTTTGGGGGAGAGATTCGTGAGGCAGGTACTGTAAAAGGGAAGAAGACAGGAAACTTTGCTAAGTCTGACTGGATGGATATCGAGAAACAACGTGGGATTTCGGTAACCTCATCTGTCATGCAGTTTGACTACGATGGCAAACGTGTCAATATCCTAGATACACCAGGGCACGAGGACTTCTCAGAAGATACTTACCGTACCTTGATGGCGGTGGATGCGGCTGTCATGGTTGTGGACTCTGCCAAGGGTATCGAGGCCCAGACCAAGAAATTGTTTGAGGTTGTCAAACATCGTGGTATTCCAGTCTTCACTTTTATGAACAAGCTTGACCGTGATGGCCGTGAGCCACTAGACCTCTTGCAAGAATTGGAAGAAGTCTTGGGCATCGCTAGCTATCCGATGAACTGGCCGATTGGGATGGGGAAAGCTTTTGAGGGACTCTATGACCTTTACAATAAACGCTTGGAACTTTACAAAGGGGATGAACGCTTTGCTAGTCTGGAAGATGGGGACAAGCTCTTTGCCAGCAACCCATTCTACGAACAAGTCAAAGAAGATATCGAACTCCTGAATGAAGCTGGAAATGAATTTTCAGAAGAAGCCATCCTTGCGGGTGAATTAACACCAGTCTTCTTCGGATCAGCTTTGACGAACTTTGGAGTACAGACCTTCCTTGAAACCTTCCTTAAGTTTGCTCCAGAACCACACGGTCACAAGAAAACAGATGGCGAAATTGTCGACCCTTATGACAAGGATTTCTCAGGCTTTGTCTTTAAAATCCAAGCCAACATGGACCCTCGTCACCGTGACCGTATCGCCTTTGTCCGTATCGTATCGGGCGAATTTGAGCGTGGCATGAGTGTCAATCTTCCTCGTACTGGTAAGAGTGCTAAACTATCAAATGTCACTCAGTTTATGGCCGAAAGCCGTGAGAATGTGACCAATGCCGTAGCAGGAGATATTATCGGAGTTTATGATACCGGTACTTATCAGGTGGGAGATACTTTGACAGTTGGAAAAAACAAGTTTGAGTTTGAACCACTGCCAACCTTTACTCCTGAGATTTTCATGAAAGTTTCTGCTAAGAACGTTATGAAGCAAAAATCCTTCCACAAAGGGATTGAGCAATTGGTTCAAGAAGGAGCTATTCAGCTTTATACCAACTACCAAACGGGTGAATACATGCTTGGGGCAGTTGGTCAATTGCAGTTTGAAGTTTTCAAACACCGCATGGAAAATGAGTACAATGCAGAAGTCGTTATGAGCCCAATGGGTAAAAAGACCGTTCGCTGGATTAAACCAGAAGATTTGGATGAGCGCATGTCTTCAAGTCGAAACATCTTGGCTAAAGACCGCTTTGACCAACCTGTCTTCCTCTTTGAAAACGACTTTGCCCTCCGCTGGTTTGCGGACAAGTATCCGGATGTAGAGTTAGAAGAGAAGATGTAACTCAGTACCAACAATTACTGATTGTGACAATTAGGTAACTAACGAAGTTTCCATGGAACTTGGCTGGGCGTCACTAGTAAAGCTCGAATATTATCGATTCGTAAAACTTTACGTCGTAAAGAAAGGAAGCGAACTGCTAACTGCCTTACTAACTCATTGGCGAAAAATAATCGTTTTCGCCTCTTCGTGTCGTAATCTAACAATTGGTAACCGCTATGGCGGTTTACCTAAACGCTTCACTAGGCAAAACCTACGAATGGTATCGATTCGTGGGTTTTGCCGTCGTAACAGAAAGGAAGTGGACTAGCTAACTGCCTTACTAACTGCGTTTTGGTAAATACGAAATCGAGTTTATGACTTCTGTCGTAATGCTCTGTGTCGTAATCTAACAATTGGTAACAGTTAGAAAGTAGTCTAGCTGCCTGCTATTGCCATACTAATTGTGTGTTGTAGCGGAAAAATGAGTACCTGAGTTGGTAACTTACCTTAAAACTATTGAAAAAGCCAAGGAAGGGAGTTTTCTTGGCTTTTCTTGTAACTTGCTATTCAAATTTTTCCTAAAACTCCGCCCCAATGTGGAACGGAGTTTAGGAGGTCTTTAGGTCGCTAATCGGTAAACAGCTTCAGCATAGATATCCATAGCATGATAGAGATCATCTAAGATAGCATATTCATTTGCTTGGTGTTCTGTTTGCTCTCTGCCTGGGAAGAGGGCACCAAAAGCGACACAGTTTGGCATCGTACGTGCAAAGGTTGCACCGCCAGATGATAGAGGCAGGACTCTTGTCACCAGTTTTTCTTCATAAACCTGCATGAGAGTAGTGACGAGCAGGCTATCTCTTTGTCACATAAAGTGGTGCTAGGTGAGTCAAATTCTTGGTAGCTGGTTGGTAGTTTTGCACATCTATCAGCGCTGATGAACAAGGGCATCCTTGTCTGCAAGGACTGGGATTCGGATATCAATTCGAATCTCAGAACTTTCGGGAGTAATGGTTAAAGGCGGCCATTAAAGGATAAATGTCCAGAGGGCTGGTCGCTGATATCACCAAAGATTCCTTTTCCTTGACCATCTTGACCAACTTCTTTGGCAAGAAATGTAAGTGCAGGATGGGATTGAATGGAATCAAACACGGTGGCTAATCGAATGACTGCATTAACCCTTGGCTAGCATCCTTGGCATGCTTAGATACTCCCTAGAACAGTAAGGTTCTGGTCATTTTTATTCATAATCGTAACCAGCAGATATTAGCCCTTCTTGGAGTTGTTCCATAAGTGGTCCTTGATAGGTTGCCTTATCAGGAACGACATTGAAAGCTCCACCTACATCTAAGGCGAGTTGTTCTGATCCAGGTCCGTGAAGTTTGACCTGAAGGAGTCCTTTTTCTGCATAGGTTAATGGGAACGATGAATCAGGAGCAAATCCCATGCTGGCTTGTTCTTCAATGGCATTATATCTTGCCATACAACGCCAAAGGGTTTCTTCATCAGTACCAAATATGAAACGAACCCGTTTTTTGAATTGAATTCCTTGGTCAAGCAAGCTTTTGACTGCGTAAAGGGCTGCAAGAGAAGGTCCTTTATCATCCTGAGAACCCCGACCATAAATCCGCCCATCTCTGATACTAGCTTCAAATGGAGAGTTTCCCAGTCTGTCAAATCGCCTGCAGGAACTACATCTAGGTGGCAGAGGATGGCAAGGAGATCCCCCTCACCAACTTCTGCATACCCATAATATCCTTGAGGATCAAGATAGGTTTTAAAACCAAGTTCTTGACACAAGTCCAGCGTTTTTTTCAGGACATCTTGAATTGCTTGACCAAAGGGAGTGCCATTTTCACCTTCATTGAGAACAGAAGGATAAGAGATGATTGTTTTCAAACTTTGAAGAAAATCCTCTTTGATTGATTCTGTAATATAGGATTTCATCCGTATTTCCCTCTTTATTATAAGAATGGCACAAAGGTACCTAAGATAAGAAGTAGAATACTTTCAACGACAATGACGATGACGAGTTTTCCAACAAATTTCCACCAAGTTCCAAGGCTGACACGACCAAGAGCAAGAGCACCCATAACAATACCTGAAGTAGGAGTCACAAGGTTAAGGACACCAGATGCAGATTGGTAGGCAGTGACGATAGAAACGCTTTTAACATTGACGAACTCTCAGAGGAGCCATGATACTATATAGTTGCACTAGCAAGACCAGATGAAGAAGGAATGAGGAGGACATAGGTAAGTTAGGAAGATGATGAGGTCAATCACGATGAAGATTTGAGGAGAAAGACCTTGAAGGCCAACTTCACCCAGTGTAGGATGGTTGCAGTAATCATACCATCGTTCATGATAACTTGGATACCACGAGCAACCGCACAAAATCAAGGCTACTGAAAGCAAATCTGCAGCACCAGTTAGGAAGGTTGAGACAATCTTGCTTTCTTTGAGACCATAGACAACACCGATCAAAATCCCCATAACGGCAAAGAGCATAGCGCCTTCTGGGAAGTACCAGCTACCAAATGGTAGAGCAGATGAACCGATAACTCCTCCAATTACAGGAAGGCCGATTAACCAATTCTTGAAGTCTTCAAATACAGTAACATGCAAATCAACCCAAGGGATGAAACTTGCAATCATAATGATAAAGGTTAATACAAACAAAGCGAGGACATGTTTTTGTTTCTTGCTCAAGGTAGATGGTGCATCATCGTTTTCTGAAACATTAAAGTGTTTGATATCTTCTTCGCGTTGAGCGTAAACGAGTGATTTAGTAGGATCTTTTTGAATCTTTTCTGCATAACGATAGACAAAGTAAGTGCTGATACCTGTCATTACAAACCAGAAGATAACACGGAGAATAACCCCATCCATAGAAGAGATTCCCGCAGTATCAGAAGCAATAACAGTAGCAAATGGGTTCAATGTAGATGCCAAACAACCAACTTGAGAACCTAGTAAGATGATGCCTACAGCAGTGATACTGTCAAAACCAACTGCCATCATTACAGGGACAAGAAGGGGATAGAAGGCCATGGTTTCTTCACCCATACCATAGGTAGTTCCTCCAAGTGCGAAGAGGGGCATGAGGATGAGAATCAACATTTTTTCGCGGCCCTTGTATTTTTTAACGATGGAGGCAATCCCTACATCGAGTGTACCAGTAGCGTTTACGACACCAAGGAAACCTCCGACCATAAGGATAAAGAAGGCAACGTCGATAGCTGCGCTGGTTGGTTTGTGACCGAGCATGGCACGAATTGGTGCCATAAGGATATCGTAAATCCCTTGAGGATTTGAGTCAACAGTTTGATAGGTACCTGCGATGAGGTTACCTGCTTCATTGGTATCATACTTACCTGCTGGAATGATCCAGGTTAAAAATGCCATGATGGTAATGATGATAATCAAAACAGTGTATGATGAGGGCATTTGAAACCTTTTTTTATTTTCACTCATTTGTTTTTCCTCCTAAAACTATGTCACACAGTATAAAAACGAATGATGTGGCAAGAGTACTGACTAAACTTTCTTGAAAGGTTTTACTAAACTACTAATCTTTCACGATGATTGTTCCACTTTCAGATTCAATCAAGGCTCCTAGATTGATAAGAGAAGTGATAACTGCTTTTCCTGCTGGACGATTGGTCACAAAATCAATGGCAGCTTGGATTTTTGGCAGCATACTACCAGGAGCAAATTGCCCCTCTTGGATGTATTCTTGGAGTTGGCTTACAGTTACCCGTTCCAATTTTTCCTGATTTGGTTTGTTATAGTTGATATAGGCATAATCGACACCAGTTAAAATGATGAAGAGATCTGCTTCGACTAGCTCTGCCAAGCATTGCGATGCAAAGTCCTTATCGATGACAGCTTCCACTCCTGAAAAGTAACCGTTTTTCATTTTTGACGATAGGAATACCTCCACCGCCTGCTGCGATGACAATTTGTCCCTTATCTAAGAGTGCGCGTATACTATCGATTTCTTTGATGTAAATGGGTTTTGGAGAAGCAACTACCTTACGCCAACCACGACCTGCATCTTCTTTAAAGTTAGCCCCAGTTTTTTCGCTTTCCGCTTTAGCCTCTTCTTCTGAGTAGAATGGACCGATTGGTTTGGTTGGATTGAGAAAGCAGGGTCATCCTTGTCTACGACAACCTGTGTGACAACAGAAACGACAGTTTTATCAAGATGAATATCTGTAAAGCATTTTCCAGAGCATTCTGAGCCAAAAACCGATGCTACCCTCTGTCATAGCAACAAGTGAATCGAGAGGAAAGAGGCAGGATTTTCGAATTCGCTGCTAGGTGTTGGAGAAGAAGGTTACCAACTTGCGGTCCATTGCCATGGGTGATAATCAATTCATCGCCATTTTGGATGAGTTTCACCAGATGACGTGCTGTTTCTGCCAAGAGCAGCTTCTTGAGCTTGAGCAGATGGATCTGTGGACAGAATGGCATTTCCTCCAAGAGCGACAACGATTTTACGATGAGACATGAGCGCTCCTTTCTTTTGGATGAACAAAAACCAATTTTTGGTTAAAAGCTTGGATTTGGAAGTTGAGAAGAAAGACTTTGTAGGACGAGTTGAGTTGGAATTTTCGAAATGCGGATAACTGGAAGGCAGCTACTTGTTATGAGGTTTTGCTTGAATGGTGACTATTGGGAATTTCAACTCAGAGCTCGTAACTTCTACAAAAAGGGACTGGACTAAAACACTAGTATCAGCCCCTAAGCTGTTTCTTATAGTTGGCATCACACTTTAGGAATGTAGAGATTTCCTAGTGTAGCAGCCATAACGGCTTTAATGGTGTGCATACGATTTTCTGCTTGATCAAATTGACGAGCATACTTGCTATGGAAGACCTCATCAGTTACTTCCATTTCTTTTACGCCAAATTTCTCAGCTACTTGTCTGCCATAGATAGTGTTCGTATCATGAAAGGCTGGTAAACAGTGGAGGAAGATTAAGTTTTCATTACCTGCTTTCTTAACAAGATCCATATTGACTTGGTAAAGGTTTTAGCAAAGCGACGCGTTCTGCAAACTTATCTTCTTCGCCCATAGATACCCAAACATCAGTGTAAAGGACATCAGCCCCTTTTACAGCTTCGTCAGCATCTTCTGTGATGAGAATGTGAGCCCCACTTTCTTTGGCATATTCCTCAGCCAGTGCAACAACTGCTTGATCTGGGAAGAGTTCTTTTGGTGAAAAGACATGAACGTTCACACCAAGGATCGCTCCTGTTACTAGAAGGCTATTGGCAACATTATTACGACCGTCACCACAGTAAACCAAAGTTAAACCTTCAAGATGTCCGAAATTTTCTAGTACTGTCAAATAGTCTGCAAGCATTTGAGTTGGGTGCCATTTATCCGTCAAGCCGTTCCAAACAGGAACACCAGAGAATTCAGCTAATTCTTCAATCCATATCCTGACTAAAACCACAGAATTCAATACCATCAAACATACGTCCTAAAAACTTTTTGCAGGTATCTTCAGTAGTTTCTACCTAGTTGAATATCGTTTGCCCCCAGGCATTCTGGATGTGCACCAAGATCGATTGCAGCAGTTGTGAAGGCTGCGCGTGTACGGGTAAGTTTTTCGAATAAAAGAGCAATATTTTTACCAGCCAGGATAGCGATGTTCGATGTTTCGTTTTTAAGATCCTTCAAGTGAGCTGAAAAGTCCAATCAAAATATTCGAGCTCTGCACGTGTAAAAATCTTTTTCAGCTAGAAAACTTCTTCCTTGGAAATACTAGATATGTATCATTCTATATATCCTTTTCTAACAAGCATGATTCTGCTAGCAGATGCTAGGCAGAATAGGAAGAATCTAAATGTCTTCGCGTTCAAACGGCATTGACATACAACGAGGGTCCACCACGACCGCGTACCAACTCCTGCCGCGAATCTTAATGAGACGAAGTCCATATTCTTCAAGTTTCTTATTGGTCACAGTGTTGCGTTCATAAACGACTACGACACCTGGTGCGATAGCGAGTGTGTTAGAGCCATCATTCCATTGTTCACGAGCAGCTGCAACGATATTCCCATCACCACAAGGAATGAGTGTAACTTTCTTCAAAAACCCAAGGTTTTGAGCATGGAGTTCGCCAACTCCTTTTTCTTCAGCAAATCTTGAGTTCTTCATTTTCGTAAGTGACTGAATAGACGTGAAGGTTTCTCGAATTTCAGGATGAATCGTAAACTTTGTCATAGTCCACCATGGTGAAGACGGTATCCAAGTGCATGAACTTACGGCTGTTTGAAAATTCAAAAGCCAAAACTTTCTTGAAGCCAACATTCTTTTTGAAGATATTAATCAAAAGTTTTTCGATAGAAGCGGCATCAGTCCGTTGAGAGATCCCAACTGCTAGGACATCTTTTGAAAGAACAAGTTCATCTCCACCTTCAATCCGAGTAGTTTCTTCACGGTTATAGATGAGCTCTACCTTACCACCATAGATTGGATGATACTTGAAGATGTATTTACCATAAAGTGTTTCACGATTGCGTGTATCGGCGTACATGTGATTAAGTGATACTGCATTCTGATAGTCGCAAATGGGTCCATGAGTGAAGTAAAGGTTTGGCATTGGGTCGGCGGCAAACGGATAGTCAGATTCAACTAAGTCTGTTAATCCTTTTACTCTTTCTTCTAGGGATGTCAGGTAATTCAACTTTTTGAACACCTGCCATTGTTTTCTTAATCGTTCAAGGTTGTCGTCAATATCATGAAGCAGTTTTCGGATGGCGTTTTTAGTTTGTCGACTACGAATATTTGCTTCAGTGAGATATTCCCTCATGAACTGGTTACGTATTTCAGGAGAAGTTAATGATTCAGCAGCCAATTGTTCAAGATAGAGCACTTCGATTCCCTGTCACGGAGTGCTTGAGCAAAGGCGTGTGTCTACTTTGGGCATCTGCTAAAATGGGATGTCATCAAAGAGCAACCTCTCAAGGTGGGATCTGGCATCAAGTTTTCTAATTCTGACCCGGACGGTGCAACATAACTTTCCAGTTTCCCAATTTCTGAGAAAACATGAATTGGATGTGAAGACATGCGTTTTCCTCCTCTCGTGTACCAAACTATATTGGTATCGCTTATGTTAATAGTATCACAAATTAATATGCATTACAAGGGATATGATAAGGCCAAAAAGGCTTGAAAATGGCTATTTTATAGATTTCTTACATATAAGAATATTCACAAATATACATGTTAAGTTAACTTATA